>TARA_R110000772_G_scaffold41479_4_pt1 | contig 88018 bp, 84 predicted proteins | sample TARA_R110000772 | Tara Oceans TARA_R110000772 (sample SAMEA4397948) | marine metagenome | biome: Polar Biome; feature: [SRF] surface water layer (ENVO:00010504); material: water (ENVO:00002006), including particulate matter (ENVO:01000060) such as... | depth 5 m | reverse complement strand
GAGCCTCTCTAGGTTCGATAAATTGTGCCCGCGGCGCAATTTAAACAGGGAGTGAAGCGACGAGCAGCCCTAAACCTCTATTGATTAATCCTTTTTCAGCACTCGCGCCAAGTGATTTCAACGCGGCTGGCAGTGTCGGCGTTCCCGTTTTAATTCATCGTTTCTCTGTGTAACTCCCAACTTCTGTCGCTACACCTTGAATTCTAGGCTGTTAATACACAATTCGACAAATTAGTGGCGTAGCGCAATACTCGAATTGTTTTCCCCATTCGCATACCAATAATGAATAACAGCGAGGCTAAACAATGCAAAGAACGCTTGTCAGTGTGTTATCCCTTGGGTCACTTTTGAGTTTGACGACGCCTGCTCTGGCTCAGACCGAGGCGAGTACTGGAAAAAAGCTGCAGTTAGAAGAGGTGCTGGTTACGGCTCAGAAGCGGGTTGAGTCGCTGGGTGATGTACCGGTGTCGGTTACCGCCCTAGACGGTGATAAATTACAGAAGGCGGGAATATCAAACCTGAGTGATTTGTCTGATTACACGCCCAATTTCAAGATGGTTGAGGGGGGCTTATTGCCCAATGTGTATATGCGGGGTGTTGGTTCGGGCTCTAATCAGGGCTTTGAATTGTCGGTAGGCATCTTTTCTGACGGTGTCCATCTTGGGCGTCCGCACCAAACGCGCGGCGCGTTTATGGATCTTGAGCGCGTTGAGGTATTGCGCGGGCCACAGTCTATTTTGTTTGGCAAAAACGCTATTGCTGGGGCCTTGAGTCTGATTTCTGCCAAGCCGGGCGACGAGGTCGAATCTCATTTTAGCGGTATGACTGGCGGCCCTGACGATACCCAGGAGTTTAATGCCATGGTGTCGATTCCGTTGTCGGACACTTTTGGGGTGCGTGCCGCTTTTCGCAGTCGCGATGAAGAGGGGTATATGTTTAATGAAAACCCCGCGCGAGACCGAAATGAGCCGGCGGTGGAGGAGTTTTCGGGGCGAGTTACCTTAGGCTGGGACCCAGCTGACGCTATTGCGTCTACCTTAAAGCTGGAGAAGACCAATCGGGTGCAGCGCGGCCGACAGTTTGAAACCACGCATGCTAGCGCGCTTACAGGCTGTAGCGGCGAGAATGTAAAGCTCGACGGTATCAAAAATGCAGACTCCGACGAGTACGCGGAAATCGACAATTACAATGCCACGTTGAATGTGGATGTTGATGTAGCTGGCGGTACCTTTAGTTCGGTGACGGCGGCTACCGGATTTGATTCAGAAGATTTGTTTGATGGTGATTCCAGCAGCTTTAATACGGTGCCGTTACTGGGTATAGAAGAATATGACCAGCTTAGTCAGGAGTTCCGCTTTACCTCTCCAGGCGGCGAATTTATGGATTACATCTTTGGCGTATTTTATCAGCGCGGCGAGATGGTCTTTGATGAGTCGACACCGCTGACTATCCGTAACGGCGCGCTCGCTGACGCCGGTCGAGATCCTGTCGGCTGTTTGATTAATATGCAAACCAATGTGACTGCTGATCTTGAGAAAGATTTTTATATGAACAGCGACGCTTGGTCGGGTTTTGTGCAGTTGACCTTTAACTTAAGTGAAACCTTGCGCACTACCGTGGGTGTTCGCTATGTGCGCGAGGAGAAGGAAGGGTTCCGGGAGTTATTCCTTTATCAATCCGGCACCAAGAATGACGTCGACCCGGTGACCGGCGCGATTCTCGGGGCGCTGAATATTGAAGCGCACCAGTTGGATCGCGTTCGCGACGTGGGCGTCACCTTGCCATCGGTCAACGTGCAGTGGGATGCTACGCCAGACGTGATGACATACCTTACAGCCACTCAGGGTGCCAAATCTGGTAGCTTCGACGCGCGCAATAATAACGCTAGTTATGGGCCTGGCGGCGGCGGCAGTAATTTTGAATTTGAAGACGAGCTGGCGACGGCCTATGAGTTGGGCGCCAAAATGACGTTGGCCGATGGCGCGGCCGAACTGAACCTAGCGATTTACCACGTTAAGTACGAAGACATGCAAGTGAGTGTGTTTGATGGCGTTGCGGGCTTTGTGGTGTCTAATGCCGGCAGTGCCCTGACCCAGGGTATTGAGCTAGATAGCCGTTGGCTGTTGAGCGAGTGGTTTATGTTGAGTGGTTCTCTTGCTTATCTCGATTTTGAATGGCTGGACTACCGTGAAGGGCCATGTGTGGCTACCGCCGAGGAGGATATTTGCGATTTGAGCGGCAAGGAAAATCAGCAAACACCAAAGTGGACTGCGGCGGTGTCGGGCACGTTTAGCTATCCTTTGAGCAGTGATATTATGCTCGATTTCACCGCTGATGCCTCTTATAAAGATACTCATTTTACCTCGGGGGATCTCGATCCGCGCGGCATTCAAGAAGCCTATACCAAAGTGAATGCGCGTCTTGCCGTCGGCGAAGCCAATGGCCGGTGGTCGGTGGCCTTGGTGGGTAAAAACCTTAGCGATGAAATGACGATTGGAATTGGTTCACCCACGGTATTGGATGTTGGGGGATTTCGAGGCACCCTTGAGCCCTTGCGTTCGTATTATTTAGAGGGCCGAATGCGGTTTTGATAACAGAAATGCAAAAAGCCGGTCTTGTACCGGCTTTTTGCATTTCTGCGTTTGGCTTTTAGCGAATTCTTTGATGCGCCAAACCACGAATTAGGCAAAGGAACTGGCGTGAGTCATGGTACTCGCGCCAGTTTTAACCACTGCTTTAAAGGCTCGCCGCTAACTCCGCGCCTTCGCGGATCGCGCGCTTGGCGTCGAGCTCAGAGGCAATATTGGCACCGCCAATGAGGTGGTAGCGCAAGGTGGTATCAGCGTCTTTCTCTGCTTCTGGGTTGTATAATTCGCGCAGTGGTTCCTGACCCGCACAGATAACAATATGGTCGACGTCCAACACCCGCTGCTCGCCGTCTTGGCTAATATGTAGGCCGTGGTCGTCAACGCGGTCGTAGCTGCAGCCCGCAAGCATGTCCACGCCTTTGTTCTTAAGCGTGGCGCGGTGCACCCAGCCCGAGGTTTTGCCGAGATCTTTGCCGAGGGCGGTGGTCTTACGCTGGAGCAAATAGATTTGCCGCGGTGATGGCTCGGGTTTACCCGCTACCAGTCCGCCACGCTCACTGCTGTTTTGGTCGATACCCCACTCGGCCGACCAGCTGGCGAGGCTTTGTGGTAGCGTAGTTGTGTGATCGTGGGCGAGGTATTCGGCAACGTCAAAGCCAATACCACCGGCGCCAATAAGGGCGACGCGCTGGCCGATGGTGACATTGCCCTTTAATACGTCGATATACGACACCACTTTGGGGTGATCTATGCCGGGGATATTCAGCGCGCGGGGGCTAACGCCGGTGGCGACGACAACATCGTCGTAGCCGCCGCTGAGTAGCTCTGCTTTTTCTACGCGGTGATTGAGCTTGAGTTTTACCCCAGACAGTTCAATTTTCTTGCCGAAGTAGCGTAGCGTTTCGCCAAATTCTTCTTTGCCGGGAATGGTTTTGGCTAAATTGAACTGGCCGCCGATTTTGTCGGCTTGATCAAATAAATGCACTTCGTGGCCGCAATCTGCCGCCGCTGTTGCGCAAGATAAACCGGCTGGGCCCGCGCCAATAACCGCAATTTTCTTGGCTTTAGGGGCGGGTTTAAAGACCAGCTCGGTTTCGTGGCAGGCACGGGGGTTGACCAAGCAGCTGGCGCGCTTCAATTGAAAGGTGTGGTCTAGGCAGGCTTGGTTGCAGGCAATACACGTATTGATCTCGTCGCTACGGTTGTCGGCGGCTTTGTTTACCCACTCGGAATCGGCGAGCATGGGTCTGGCCATCGAGACCATATCGGCCTGACCGCTGGCTAAGATATTCTCGGCAATATCTGGCATATTAATGCGGTTAGAGGCAATAACCGGAATGTTAACGACTTTTTTAACGGCTGCGGTGGCTTCGCTAAATGCGGCGCGGGGTACCGAGGTCACGATGGTTGGCACTCGTGCTTCGTGCCAGCCTATGCCAGTGTTAATCAAGGTCGCGCCAGCGGCTTCGATCTCGCGAGCGAGGTCTAATACTTCTTCGCGGGTGCAGCCGTCGGGGACTAAGTCGATCATCGACAAGCGGAAAATAATAATAAAATTGGGGCCGACTTTTTTACGGGCCGCCGCCACAATTTCTACCGCGAAACGTCGGCGGTTCTCTGGGCTACCGCCATAGCGGTCTGTGCGCTTATTGGTGGCGGGGGCCAAAAACTGGTTTATTAAATAACCTTCGCTGCCCATGATTTCAACGCCGTCGTAACCGGCTTTTTGCGCCAACCACGCTGTGTGGGCAAAATCTTTGACGGTGCTGGCCACGCCGCGAGTGCTTAAGGCGCGAGCTTTAAAGGGATTGATGGGCGCTTGGCTGGTTGAGGCAGTTTTCGACAACGGGTGATAGGAGTAGCGACCGGCGTGCAGAATTTGCAGACAAATTTTGCCGCCTTCGGCGTGTACCGCCTTGGTGACTTTGCGGTGGTTATGAATATCTAAACGCGAGTTAAAGGTACTGGCGCCGGGATACAGCCAACCGCTGCGATTGGGGCTGTAGCCGCCAGTGATCATCAGGCCAACCCCACCTTTTGCGCGCTCGGCAAAATAGGCGGCCATTTTCGGAAACTGCCAAAAACGGTCTTCTAGGCCGGTGTGCATAGACCCCATTACAACGCGATTTTTGAGGCTGGTGAAACCCAAATCTAAGGGGGTAAACAGCTGCGGATAGTGTTGGTTTTCAGTTTTCATGGCTCGGCTCTCGCTATCTAGACGGTGTCAAGATAGCGAGATAAGTTGACGGTGTCAATATTTGAGCAAATTGTGACTATGAGGAGCGGGGCTGTGGGGGAGGGGATCTGGCGGGTGGCTAAGGAGCGCGTAAACGCTTCTTAGCCACCGGAGGTCAGCTGGCTTTGCTTAATTCGTGGGCCAGGAACTCGTCGTAAGTGCCTTGGAAGTCGTTAAAGCCTTGGTCCTTGATTTCAAGCACGCGCGTCGCGAGGGACGATACAAACTCACGGTCGTGGCTGGCGAAGATCAAGGTGCCGTCGTAGTGCTCCAGTGCCAAGTTTAGGGCTTCGATGGCTTCCATGTCCAAGTGGTTGGTGGGCTCATCCATGATCAAGACATTGGTGTCCATCATCATGAGTTTGCCGAACAGCAGGCGGTTTTTCTCACCACCGGAACATACCCGCGCCTTTTTATTGAAGTCGTCTGAAGAGAATAGCAGGCGACCCAGGGTGGCGCGCACAATCTGGTCGTCGTGGTGGGGCTTGCGCCACCGGCTCATCCAGTCAAACAGATTGAGATCATTGTCGAAGTCATCGGTGCTGTCCTGAGGGCAGTAGCCGAGGCTGGCGTTTTCGGCCCATTTAACCACGCCTTCTTGGGCTTCTAGTTCTTTCATGAGGCAGCGCAAAAAGGTGGTTTTACCCGCGCCATTTTCACCAATAACCGCGAGGCGAGTACCGGCGTCTAAGATCATGCTGCCTTTAGCGAACAGCGGCTCATCAAAACCGTGACCGATGTTCTCAAGAGTCAGTGCCGCGCGGTGCAGCTTCTTGTCTTGCTTAAAGCGAATATACGGCGAGGTCCGGCTCGAGGCTTTGATCTCGTCGAGCTGAATTTTGTCGATCTGCTTGGCCCGCGACGTGGCCTGCTTGGCCTTAGAGGCGTTGGCCGAGAAGCGGCTAACAAACTGCTGCAGGTCGGCGATTTGCGCAGACTTCTTGGCGTTCTGAGACTGCAGGCGCTCACGCGCGGCGGTGGCTGCCGTCATGAAGTCGTCATAGTTGCCGGGGTAAACCCGCAGCTCGCCGTAGTCGATGTCGGCCATGTGGGTGCACACCGCGTTTAAAAAGTGACGGTCGTGAGAAATAATCACCATGGTGCTTTTGCGTTGGTTGAGTACGTCTTCCAACCAGCGAATGGTGTTGATGTCGAGGTTGTTGGTAGGCTCGTCCAGCAGCAGTATATCTGGATCAGAGAACAGCGCCTGAGCCAGCAATACTCGCAACTTCCAGCCCGGGGCGACTTCGCTCATAGGGCCAAAGTGCAGGCCAAGCTCAATGCCGGCGCCCAGTAAGAATTCGCCAGCGCGGCTCTCGGCGCTATAGCCGTCCATTTCCATGAACTGAGTTTCCAGCTCGGCTACCTTCATGCCGTCTTCTTCGGACATCTCGGGCAGAGAGTAAATGCGGTCGCGCTCTTGCTTGATTTCCCACAGCTCGGTGTGGCCCATGATGACGGTATCGATGACCGAATACTGCTCAAAGGCAAACTGATCCTGGTGCAATTTACCGACGCGCTCATTGGGGTCGATAGACACGTTGCCGGAGCTGGGCTTCAGGCTGCCGTCGAGAATCTTCATGAACGTGGATTTGCCGCAGCCATTCGCGCCAATAAGGCCGTAGCGATTGCCGCCGCCAAATTTAACCGAGATGTTTTCGAATAATGGCTTGGCACCAAATTGCATGGTGATATTTGCTGTAGAGATCAAGAGGCTATTCCCGGACGCGTTAAACGTAATTTGTGATGGAGCGTGAAAAGAAGGGGGCCGTATTGTAAGGGTTTCGGGCCAAAAGGTCGAGGACGACAGTGCTGGTCAGACGCGCCCTAGGCGATTAATCCGAGCCTTTGTGGAAAATTTACTGAATATTTCAGAATGTCTTGGAATTCAGGTATGTTGTGTAAAAAATGGCGTACACCCGATTGAGAAGCGTAAGCATGTCTGAAAATAGCGAAATTAAAAAGTCTCCCCTGTGCAGAACCATTGAAAAAGACGGTAAATCCGTGCGAGTTGATATTTATCAAGACGGTGATGGCAGCTGGGTTCTCGAGGTCTTCGACCAGTTTAATAACTCCACAATCTGGGAAGACGCTTTTGAATCAGATGCCGACGCGCTATTTGAGATAGAAGCTACGATTAAAGAAGAGGGCATAGACTGCCTGATTGGCCCTGTTGATGGCGGTGTAGTGTGATTCCAGTTTTCGCTAAGCGAATGCGATTGGGAGGCATAGGGTAATGGCGACAACCTTTCAGCCTGTTGCCCTCGTGACCGGTGGCGCCCAGCGAATTGGCGCCGAAATTTGCCGCCAGCTTCACAGTCGCGGCTATCGCATTATTATTCATTACCGCCACTCTAGCGCAGCGGCCGAGCAGATGCGCGATGCCTTAAACGATCTGCGCGCAGACTCGGCGACGGCAATGGCCGCCGACATGACGTCCTTCGCCGAGGTGCAGGCGCTGGCTAAAAATGCCCTTGGGGTTTGGCAGCGTGTGGACGTGCTAGTGAACAACGCCTCGGGCTTTTACCCCACGCCCATAGGCGAGGCGACCGAGGCGGACTGGGATGCGCTAATGGGCAGCAATCTCAAAGGCCCGTTTTTTCTGTCACAAGCCTTGGCGCCAGCACTGCGGGATAGCGCTGGCTGCATAATTAATCTGGTCGATATTTACGCCAAAAACCCCCTGCCCAGTCACAGTATTTATTGCATGGCCAAGGCGGGGGTGGCGATGATGACCCAGTCTTTGGCGCTAGAGTTGGCGCCCGCTATTCGCGTGAATGGCATTTCGCCCGGCAATATATTGTGGCCCAATCACGCCTCAGCCTATTGGGAGCAAGAAAAACAAGCATTAGAAGAACGAGTGCCGCTTAAGCGCGAAGGGGAGGCTGGCGACATCGCCAAAACAGCGGTGTTTTTGGCGGCGGATGCCCCCTATATCACCGGCCAGATTATTGCCGTCGACGGTGGTCGCAGCCTAGCAATTTAGGCCTATAGCGGGTACAAGAGTGGGTTAAAACAAAAATAGGTGCAGAATCCAATTGAATCTGTAAACCCAGTCTCCATATCTAGGTTGCTGGCTAATTATACTAACGAGGTGTGTCCATGCTTTACGATCTAACTGTCGTGCAGTTCAGTACTATGTTGTCTAATTTAAGCGTAATTTTAGATAAAGGCGCCGCATTTGCTGAGAGCAAAAAAATTGATGTCGACGCCTTGCTGACCTCGCGTTTGGCGCTGGATCAATTTAATTTAATCCGCCAAGTGCAAATTAGCTGCGACGCCGCCAAGCTGAGCGTGGCGCGTCTAACCGGCAAGGCCGACAGCGCCCCTAAGCATGAAGATTTTGAAACCACCATGGCTGAACTTCAAGCGCGAATTAAATCGGTTCAGGACTACTTGGCGGGGTTTAGCGAAGCCGACTTTGACGGGGCCGAAGAGCGCAAGGTGGTATTGCCGTGGTTTGAGGGCAAGTACTTGCTTGGTAAGGATTTTGCCCAACGTTTTGCGATTCCCAATTTCTATTTTCACGTTAGTACCGCCTACGCGATTCTTCGCCATCACGGTGTAGAGTTGGGCAAAATGGACTACCTTGGTGCAATCCCCTTCCAAGATTTGTAATAGCTTTTCATAAGGTGGGTGGCGTGTACGCTGCTCACCTGCAAATCAAGTATAGCTAAAACCTATCTATTCTATAATAACGATTGATTGGAGCTAATCTCACTGTTTCCCTAGTATGGTCACTGAGCTTAAGGCGCGCAGCCTTTTTTACTATGACTACACAAGGAATCACAGCATGTTCCCAACGATTATTAATACCAAGGTCCAGCCCTTTAAAGCCACCGCTTATCACAATGGTGATTTTGTCGACGTCAGCGATGCTGATCTGTTAGGCAAGTGGTCTGTGCTGGTCTTTTACCCCGCTGACTTTACCTTTGTTTGCCCCACCGAGCTGGGCGATATGGCCGACCACTACGCGCAGCTGCAAGAAATGGGTGTTGAAGTGTACTCAGTGTCTACCGACACCCACTTTACCCACAAAGCGTGGCACGACAGCTCCGACACCATTGGCAAGATCCAATACCCCATGATTGGTGACCCAACGGGCAAGATCTCGCGCAATTTCGGCGTAATGATCGAGGAAGATGGTTTGGCGCTACGCGGCACGTTTGTTATTAACCCCGAGGGCGAAATTAAAGTGGCCGAGCTTCACGATCTTGGCATTGGCCGCTCAGCCAAAGAGCTAGTGCGTAAGGTGCAAGCTGCTCAATACGTTGCCGAGCACGATGGCGAAGTTTGCCCCGCAGCATGGCAGCCGGGTGAAGCGACACTGTCTCCTTCTTTGGACCTAGTTGGCAAAATTTAATACCCCATGTTGGCCCCGTTAGCGGGGCCTTTTTTACCAATCGAATATGTAAATTAAAACCGAATTCTAAGGTTCACGGGAGTCACCATGTTAGACGCGAAAATGAAAACCCAGTTGGAGGCTTACCTCCAAAATCTAAAAACACCGGTAGAGCTGGTCGCGTATCTCGATGGCCAAGATAAATCCCGGGAACTTGAAACCCTGATGAACGAGGTGTCTGCGCTATCGCCGCTGGTGTCGCTGGTTCAGGGTGAAGATAAGGAAGCGCGTCGCCCCGCTATGGGCGTGCGTTCCGTGGCCAGTGGCACCGAGATGCGGTTTGCTGGCGTGCCGCTTGGTCATGAATTTACCTCATTGGTGTTGGCGGTGCTGCACAGCGGCGGCCACCCCATGAAGATAGATAAAGAGCTGATTGAACAAGTGCGCAATCTTGACGGCGAATACCGTTTTGAGACCTACATTTCTTTGAGCTGCCAGACCTGCCCCGAGGTGGTTCAGGCGCTAAATATGATGGCGGCGATCAACCCCCAGATTCGCAATGAAATGATCGACGGCGCGATGTTCCAAAACGAAGTGGAAACGCGAAAAGTGCTGGCGGTGCCAACCGTATTTATGAATGGCCAACAGTTTTCTCAGGGCCGTATTAGCTTAGCCGATATCTTAAAGAAAATGGACAAGAACGCCGGTGCGAGAAGCCTTAAAAAACTCGCCGAGAAAGACATATTCGATATGTTAGTGGTTGGCGGTGGCCCCGCTGGCGCCTCTGCGGCAATCTACGCGGCCCGTAAAGGAATTCGCACAGGCGTATTGGCCGATAAATTTGGCGGTCAATTATTAGATACCGTGAGTATCGAAAACTTTATTTCGGTGAACGAAACCGAAGGGCCAAAATTGGTCGCCAATCTCGAGGCCCACGTTGGCGCTTACGATGTGGATATTATGGCAGGCCACCAAGCTAGCGGCTTATCGGTAGCTGACGACGGCAGCATCGAGATCAGTGTCGAGGGTGGCGCGGTATTGCGTAGCCGTTCGGTGTTGCTGGCGACCGGTGCTCGCTGGCGCGAAATGAACGTGCCCGGCGAACAAGAATACCGTGGTAAGGGCGTGGCCTACTGCCCGCACTGCGATGGCCCGCTGTTTAAAGGTAAATCGGTTGCCGTGATTGGCGGTGGTAATTCGGGTATTGAGGCCGCCATCGACCTTGCGGGAATCACCGGCCACGTCACCGTGTTGGAGTTTGACAGCAAGCTGCGCGCCGACGAGGTTTTGCAGCGCAAGGCACGCTCACTAAAGAACGTCGATATTATTACCAGCGCCCAAACCACCGAAGTGCTAGGTGACGGCGACCGAGTGATTGGCTTGGCGTATACCGACCGCCAAAGCGGCGAGACCAAAACCATTAGTCTAGCGGGTATCTTTGTGCAGATCGGTTTGGTGCCCAACACCGAGTTTTTAAAAGGGGTGGTAGACCTTAGCCCGCGGGGCGAAATTGAAATTGGCGCGCGCGGTGAAACCTCGGTGCCCGGTGTGTTTGCCGCTGGCGACGTCACCACCACGCCCTTTAAGCAGATTGTAATTGCAGTGGGCAGTGGCGCAACCGCTGCCTTGGGCGCCTTCGACTACTTGATTCGCCAGCCGGTGTTGGAAAACAGCGCCGAGCAAATTGCAAACCAAGCTGCTTAACCTCTATTTGATATAAACACCCTGTTGCCCCTCACCGAGGGGCTTTTTTTTGCCTAAACTCCACCCCAAAAAATATTTTAGCGAATACCCTGACAATTGCCTTGGCGGCGCGTTTATAGATATGACGATTAGCAAACCCTATCTTGCGACACATGGAGAACCACATGAAATACGCCGCCAGTTTGTCACTACTTATTATCTTTGCGATAGCTTTTATATTTTTACGAGGGCCACAAGATTCACTCTTAGAAAATCAGGGCACTTCAGAAATTTCCGCCCCAAATGAATTCGAACACCACGCGATAAACGAGCTTGCTGAGCCGCAGCGGAATGCTGTAAAGGACGAGGCCTATACATCTGCTATTGGCCTGGCAGCTCCCAAACCGGCATCTGAAAAGATGCTTGCGGAACATTTTGCTGGCGCTCAGGCAGCGGCTGCGCATGCTAAGCAAATAAAGGAGTCCGCCATGCTGGTCAGGCAGCGATCTCATTTTATCGCGGATACGGATTCCTCAATGAGCATCGCCCCACGAGATAGAGAAGGCTATGCCGCCAAAACTGAGAACCGCTTTTTGTCGGTGGCGCTATCGCCGCTATCCACCTTTGGCCTTGAGGTGGATTCGGCGAGCTACGCTAATATGCGTCGTCAAATCAATAACGGCCAAATCCCCGTGCCCGCCAGTGTGAGATTAGAGGAGCTGGTAAATTATTTTGATTACAACTTCCCTGCGCCAACAGGCAAGCATCCTATTGCGGTGATGTCAGATTACGCGGTAGCGCCGTGGAACCCTGCGCACCGCATTGCCATGATCGGCGTGAAGGCGGTGGACACCACCGCTAGCAGTGAGCGCGGCGCACGCATCACATTTTTACTCGACACCTCGGGCTCTATGAATAGCCCCAATAAATTGCCGCTACTGATTCGCAGTTTTCAAACCTTGCTCTCGAATTTAAAGCAAGATGATCAGGTTGCGATTGTGACTTACGCGGGGAGTGCCGGAGTGGTATTGCCGCCCACGCCAGTTACCGAGTCTAATCGCATTCAGCGGGCCTTGGCCAATCTTAGCGCAGGTGGCTCTACCGCCGGTGGTGCAGGCATCGCCTTGGCCTATGATGTTGCCCGCAAGCAGTTTGATAGCAAGGCCACTAACCTAGTGATTCTCGCCACCGACGGCGACTTTAATGTTGGCGCCAGCAGCGACGGCGAGCTAAAAGCAATGATCGAGAAGCAGCGCGCCAGCGGCGTATTTCTGTCGGTGATTGGCATGGGCACTGGCAATTATCAAGACGCGAAAATGCAGATTTTGGCCGAGGCCGGTAACGGCGTTGCGCATTATTTGGATTCCGACGCAGAAGCCCAGCGCTTGTTTGGCTCCGAGCTAAGCCGCACCCTACACATTGCGGCTAAAGACGTGAAAGTGCAGGTGGAGTTTAATCCGGCTGCGGTAGCGGAGTACCGGCTGTTAGGCTATGAATCTAGAGTAATGAACGCCGAAGATTTTCGGGACGACAAAAAGGACTCTGGCGAAATCGGCGCAGGCCACTCGGTGGTCGCGCTTTACGAAATCATTCCCGCTGGTAACGGCACCGCGCCAGATATTGAGCGCCGCTACCCAACAGTTCGCAGTGCGGGTAGTCAGGCAATGGAGTTAGGTTTTGTCAAAATTCGCTACAAACAGCCAGATGGCGACAAAGGCATTGAATTTGCGCATGCTATGACAACTCGGGCTAAGGCGGTCGAGTCAGCTACGCCAGATCTTCGCTGGGCCTCAGCGGTAGCGGAGTTTAGTTTGGTGTTGTCGCAGTCTGAACATGCTGGTTCAGTCAGCTACGCCGCAGCCTTGCGCCGCGCAAGAGCGGTATTGCCGCTTATGCCAGATGACAAACGCAGCGAATTTATTGGTCTAATAGAAAGGCTCACCACTAATACGATCGCCCAAGAGTGAAAGAGAAAAATATCAAAGACTGGCTCACCCAGCTTAAAAATCCGAGCGAGTGTGAGTCAGCTCGAGAGCAAGCGGTTATGACCGCAATCAAGTCTGGGCTTAGTGCATCGCAGCAGTCTAGCGAGCTAGACCAGCTGGCACTGCAGCGCCTGCATCGACGTATCGAGCAAGAGGGCCTTTACCAACAAGCTAAGTATCACCAGCCTAAGGTCAAACGTGGCCGAAATTTACATCGCTACGGCTATGCCGCGGCGGTGTTGCTTGGCGTAGCGATTATGCTCGATCTGTCGGTTTTCAAGGGGCCAACACGGCAGGCGCTGCGCAGTGCAGCCGATTCCGACTCTGCGCAATTTAAGATGATGGCCGCGTCGCCACAAATGCGTAAAGACATAGCGGAAGAGGAGATGATCGAATCTAGGGTCGAGGCAATGTCTGGCGAGCAGTATTTGGCAGACGCTGCTAAAAACGAAGCGGCTGAGATGAGCAGCGCAATGGCGAAACGCGATCGCGTTGCCGCGGCGCCGCAAGCGAATGAACAACAGCAGGCTGCCCGCCAGAAAGGGGGCGTCGTCGCCCACCGCCTAGTGGTAACTGACAAACAGTGGCAGACGCTAAGGGAACTTGCCGGAGAGGGTATCTCGTTAAAGCAGGGCGCCAACGCCGGTCATTGGCTATTGCAGCTTAATAGCGAAGCAGATGCACAGCGCTGGCAGCAAGCCTTGCCAGAGTCTGGTCGGAATAAACCGTGGCCAATTGCTCAGCGAATTGATATTAAATTAGAGATAGTCGAAGCGCAGCGCGGTGACCGCAATGAATAATGCCGAGGTCGACGCGCTTATTGTCGATCTTCAGGCCGGAGGTGCCCAGCGCAAACACGCCGTAACCCAGCTCTATACAGAATTTTCTGGAAAATTTACCCGCTTCTTACAACTGCGTGGTGTGCCAGAATCAGAGTCAGAAGACCTGATGCACGACATCTTTCTCGCTTTTATTAAACGCTGCGATGGCTTCACTCCGAGTGGGCAAGGGCGAGGGTGGCTGTGGTCGGTGGTTCGTTCAAAATTGGCGGACCGCTACCGACAAGCGAGTAAAGAAAATACAGAAACCTATGACGATAACTGGGAGATCGAATCTGGAAGCTACGACGAAGCGCGGCTGCAAGCCTGTATCGCAGGACAAATGTCGGTATTTACCCGAGACTACCCCGAAGGCGCCCAAGCGCTATCGTGGGTGATTGATGATGAACTAGACCTGCGCTCAGTAGCAGAATTACTCGGCCGCAGTTACGGCGCTACCCGAGAATTTATGTCGCAAATACGGTCGCGGTTACGAGCCTATATAGACCCGTGTTTGGTGGGGTGAACTCTCTAGAATGTTAAGTATATGTGAGTTGGCATTGGCCCATTCCCACTATACCGTCACCCTGAGCGTGATTCAGAATCCATTTCCGCCTAACTTGTTCCCAGACACGCGACCAGATGCCGTGACAAGTCCTGGATGACGGCTTTGTCACAATAGCGGTCAGTCGCCGTTTTAATGGTCAAGGCTGTTGATTTACGGTTGTGTAATGATCCTACTGTTATAGCCAGCGAACACCTATGGCTGACTTAATGAATTATTCCTTCTCTGATGGCATCACTACCATCACTATGTGAAATGGCAAAGTGAATACCATGTCACTGCTGCACATTTAGGCAATTGGCACTGCTTTGGATCAAGCGGAATTAAAAGAACTAGATTGGGCGATTGATAAAAATCACCTCGACGGAACAGCGCTTCTGCTCGGGCAGTGATAATTTTTTTAGGCAAGAACAGGGCGCAGTGTTTGTTCTTGCGATTTACGGTGACGGCGATGACTGGGTAGCGGATCGGACTTTTATGCTGATGTAGCCCTGCTCTGGCGCTTTTCTTTGTAATAGGCCTTGGACGCAATATAGATTGTTTTATGCACCTCGCAGTACACCGTGCTTTTTTCTTTATTGGTTAAAAACGTCGTTTTAATCATTTCCGTCTCACCGTGTTCGGAAACAGCCTGCGCTATGTCGGCGAGTTCCGTGTCGCTGTAAGTGAACTCCGCATAAAGATCTTCCTTGGCGGGTCTTTTAAATTTTATCTGTGCTGATTTGTCCCAGACGACATACTCGCTGTTTAAGATATTGATCAATTGAACCATTGGTATGGGGTCAACTGCTGAGAACTGGCTGCCGCCGAATATTGAACCGACGTAGTTTTTGTTTTTGTAGCTGATTGGCAGTTTTATTCTCACTTGCTTTAAATCCTGTGAAGCGAAAATAACTTTTGCGGTACTCTGCCGGTACATTGGCGATAGGTTAAAGCCATATTTAAATATGCTTGCCTTTGAAATATAACGGGGGCCAATGGCGCCCAGTTTTTGGTATAGAGACATGGTTTATACTCTTAAAAAAAGGAATTTAAGCTTAGGAATACTGAAACCAATTTTTTATCGGTTTTAGTAGGATAAGAGTGAAGCTTGCTCTTAGGACTTGGGCGAAACCCACATGGTAATAACCGCTTTAAAGACAATATCGCCAGCTTTATCGTTTACTGCCACATTCACCTTATAATCTTGAGCAGTCGAAAATTCCGCGGATGACTCTGGTGTGGCAATGGCAGTTAGATCTGTATTGGCTTTTTTGAGGTATTCCACCGTCATACCTTTAGGTATCCAACGATGGCTAGGTGGTACTGTAACCTCGGTCATCGTTCCCCCGGCTAATTCAGCCATATTGCACATAGCGATAGCGTGTACAGTGCCAATATGATTGAGAACGGCGCGGCGTTTGGATATGGCAACTTCACTGTAACCGGGCTTTAATTCTATAAAACACGGCTTGATGCTGCCAAAATAGGGCGCTTTAAAACACAGTGCTTTTGAAAACACCTGCTTACCAAAGGGCTTTTTGGACAGGTTTTGCCATTGGGATAATGTACTCATGATCGATCTCTACGTGTATAATAATAGAAAAGTATTCTAGAGAATTATTCTATAATGTCAAATCAAGATATTGACGTTGTCACCATGGCGCTTGAGCGCTTTGAGCCAGGTAAGCGGCGAGCGGGCAAGCGACAGATTATGCACTGCGCGCTTGCTTGCTTTGAGGAGCTGGGCCTTGAAGCAAGTAAAATAGAGGATATTCGGCTGCGTGCAGAAAGCAGTATTGGCTCTATTTACCATCATTTTGGTAATAAAGAGGGCTTGATTGCGTCCTTATTTTTTCTGGCGCTAGACGACCAACACGCTATGATTGAGCCCCGTATGGCGGCGGTGTGTCGCCCTCGTGAAGCGGTTGAGGTAATGGTGAAAAGTTATCTTGAGTGGGTTGAACAGCAACCCCGACTGGCCCGCTTTATGTATCAAGCCCGTCATACTGTTGCCGCTGGGCCACGGAAAGATGAGTTGATTGAGCGCAATCGGCAGCGTTTTAGTCCGCTACTCGTGATGCTCCAAAAAGGGGTTGAATCGGGTGAAATACGCAAACTACCGCGAGAAATATACGCGTCGCTGTTAATTGGACAATCTGAAAATTACTGCCGGGCATGGTTGTCTAGTCGAGTGCGGGGTTCGCCAATGGGATACCAAGATCTCTTTGCCGAAGCGGCATGGTTTTCGATTGCTGCGCGCCATGGCGTGTGAATTACTGAAACTGATTCAGTGATGGGTGCTTGCGTTTCTTTACGCCATGGACTTCCCTGCCTAGCAAATCATGGGAAGTCCAGATAGCTCATGAAAAAATTTATGTTCCTGTTAGGGCTAACTACAACATTGAGCATGAGCGTAGTGACTCAGAAGAAGAAATCGAATTCCAAATAAAATGGTCACACGAGTAATTGTCTTCACTTAGTTACGTGCAGGAGCTCGAGTTGGCGCCTTAAGAGGCCAACGCTCGGCTCCTGCTATGTTTCTCAATTCACTTAAGTAAGGCGTTATCCCATGGTAGCGGCAGCGTATCAGGGCATCTAAAATCCAGCACCCAGCGAATCAACGCGTGGTGGTCATCGGCTGGATTCAGTGAATAGCCGAGATAGATGTCTTTTTCCAACATGCGTACTTCGTCCGGATAGCGGTCGAAAGGCCATGCGGCGACGATCTTGATAACCGACTTTTGGTCCCATTCAGATACGCCATAACTCACCTTATGTGGCCAAAAGTCCATGTTGCCGAAGAGAATTCTGTTATATGCGACGCCGCCTTTAGAGTCAGTATGCAAATGTTTTCCAACCCAGCCTGCAAGCAGATACATGCCGGCGTTGGGGGAGTTGGACTTCCCAGGCTTTACTAGACTTGGGTTGGTTCTAATTTGTCAATTCAGCATTATGCGGACATTTGGCCGTCCGCTTTTTACCAGTAGCAGCAATGTATCAATCTGCAGCAGCGCTGATTTTAAACCGAAATAGCCACTCTGCGGGGCTATAACTATGTCTCCAGGTAAACAAAAAAGGCGAGGGCCCGAGAGCGCTCGCCTTTTTAATATCTAACCGCTTAGCTTGCTTTTTCAATACTGATTATTTCTTGGGTTTTGGCATTGATAAAGCATTCGGCGCGATAGGCGGATTGCTCTGGAGACTGAATCAGCAATTGTACTTTACGGGAGTTTGATGGCCCGCTAATGCCTTTGAAGCGCGCGCGAACGGCGTCGCCGTTTTCACTGAATTTCTCCACGGTGCTGTCTTTGCAGGCGGCGACTAAGTCTTTGGTGGCTTCACCGGCGTGGGCGCTATTCAGTGCGCCAATGACTAGACCAAAGGTAAGCAGTATGTGTTGGATTGTTTTCATGATGGCATTCTCTTGTCAGTGTGGTTTCTGCCGTGGCAGGTAATTTGGTAACAAATTGCTTTGTATTGGTAACGTGGTCAGTGTAGGTTGTGCGTATATAATGGTAAATAGCCAAAAACACACATGTATGGTGCAAATATGCAGGCGATGGATTGGAGTGATGTGCATTACTGCTTGGCAGTGATCCAAGAGGGTTCGGTGACAGCCGCGGCGAAGAAGCTGGGTGTTAATCACACCACGGTGTCTCGGCGTATAAGCGCGTTGGAGAAAACCCTGCACGCGTCTTTGTTTGATCGCTCTACCTCGGGTTGGTCGGTGACCCCGGTGGGGGAGTCTATTTTGCCCAATCTGGAGCAGATGCAAGAGGCCGCGAGTGCCATAGAGCGCAGCGTGCATGCCGACCGCAAGGACCTTAATGGCACGCTGCGGATTACGGCATTGGATGTGTGTATTCAGCGCATTTTGTTGCCGGGCCTGAAGGCCTTCAGCGAAAAATACCCCAGTATTCATGTGGAGCTATTGGCGTCAGAAGAGGCCTTGGATTTGTCGGTGCATGCGGCGGATATCGCTTTTCGCACTACCAATAATCCGCCGCCGAATGTGGTTGGCAAGAAAATCGCCGATTTCAATTATGGGGTTTATGCCACCAAAAGCGCGTGGGAGGATTATATGGCGGGGCGCGGCGATGTGGGCGCGATTTCGTGGATGTTAGACGGCAAGGCAATTCCCGAATGGCTGCGGCAAAGCTACCCTGATATGCCGATTCGCTATCGCTCTAACTCCTTGAATGTGATTTATGATTTAGTCAGGCAGGGCAGCGGCTTTGCTGAAATACCCTGTTCTCTGGGCAATAGCGATCCCGATTTAATCAAAATTCCCGCGCAGGGTGTCATGGAGCCGATGGGCTTTTGGTTGCTGACGAACCTTGATTTGCGCACTACTGCCAGAATTCGAATTTTTCGCGACTTTATGCTGGATTACTTACAACCCATAGTAGAGCGATTCGAGTCGCAGTCTGCCTTGTGAGGTATTTTATTTAGAAGGGGTGTTAAACGATATCTATTTGGGTTCGGGCTAGCGATGCCATGACTTTGCTGAGCAATTCGGGTTGTGAGCGCACGCCAAGCTTGGAGAAAACTGCCTTAAGGTGGGAGCGTATGGTGCTGTCTTTTACGCCCATTGCCTCTGCTATTTCTTTAACCACTAGGCCCTTACAAAGTAAGCGTGTTACACCGGCTTCGGTACTGGTCAGTTCGTATAAAATTTCCAGCCCCGCTAGGTCAATATTTACATTAGCATCGCTATTCTTTATTTGCAGGAGCACGCCAAGCTCCTGGGTGCCGGGCACGAGGCTCGGTAACAGATGGGGCTCTACACTAATTTGATATTGCTCGGTACGGGCATAATTTCGGCAGGAGGCTGCGCGATTATGAGTGAAGTCCTGCAAATTATTCATAAGCTGGGCTACGGTGTTGCGCAGTTTATGGGGCCGAAAAGACAATCTTCCCCCAGTTATACACGCCACGTCTTGGCGTAATAGGTCTTCTGCCAGTGTATTTTGCGAGACAATCGACGTGTCTGGGCGCAGCAAATAGGCCGCGCTGTCCATAATATTGGTGATTGAGTCGAAGCCACTTTGCAGTGATTCTAAGGCGATATTGCGTTTGTATATGGCCAGCGCATTTTGTAAGTGGGGAACAAAGAGGTTGAGGGTTTCAAGTTCTTTGCTGTTAAAGGGTTTGTGCTGATGACCGCGCTGAATGGTCACGCGAAAAGCCTGGCCGATTTTGGGGTTTTCAATATAAGCGCCACAGGCATAACGGATATCCAGAGGCTTGGTGTAGTCAGCGTAAAACTCGGAAGATAAGAAGTGCCGATCTGGAATGGCATCACTACTGTGAAACTGGAATAGCGGCATATCGGCCATGGCCTCTGCCCAGACGTCGGTGTGAATATAATGCTCACCGTATACCTGTAGTTCGTCATCGTTTAAATGACGCGATAAAACCATATCGGTCGCGTGAGTTTGAATGTCCTCAAACATGAGCGTTGTGGAGCGCGACGGGATTTCGGTTTCGAGCATGGCAAAAAAGGCCATCCAACCATCGGCTTGGTGGGCGTGCCGATAAAGTTCACCGATCAGCTGGGATAATTTACTGCTCTGCATTATCTTTTGTTGGCTGTCCCCACAACTTTTAACTCACTTCCTGTGGGTCGCTACAGCTGCTGTCCGTTGCATCTCCCCAATCTAGGGGAGGCGTTAAACAAACTATACCGTTAGATTACAAGCTGAGCAAATCTAGTAGGTGCTATCAAAGCTCGCTGACTCGCAGGGATGTGAATATCTGGTGTGTTGATAATGCCGCACTGGATTTGCGTATGGAAAAGCATCTGATTATTCAATGCTGCTAGCAAGGAAGCTCCCTATTGTTTAACAGTTGACGCGCCAGATATTGAGCGTTGTGGTCGCTAAAACTTATGAAATTCAATTAGGATATATTGTGAAAAGAAGAAATTTTATACTGGCTGTTTCTGCGCTACCCGCTGCGTTTTTCCCCGTTTCAGCGGTCGCTGGTTGTTTGCAGTATCAAACCTCTACAGTGAGGTGCGGCACCTGCGGCGGCGATGGCCGAGAAGACTCCGGCAATAGCATGGGCTTGCCTCGCAGTGAATGGAAAAACAAGCATACCTGCCGAGCCTGCGGTGGCAGAGGGACTATCCAGAAAAGAAGGTGTGTAAGCTATGATAGGCCGAAATCTTCAGGTGGCTATCAAAAATAGATGCCCTTAAAAAGGCAGCGCACTAGTCTAACGACTGCATCGCTGCCTTTTTAAGTCTCTGCACGTACACCCGCGGCTTTTGATAAGTGCGGATCAATGTGTTGTCTAATCATTATAAAGCGCTATAAAAAATGCTTTTAAATGACCGCTTTCGAACTTACCCGGCAATTGGCGGATGGTCTTCCGTGTCGTCGGATGTAGAGTAAGGCTCGGGCTCAAACTCTTCTCTAAACGCAGTAACGTGCTCTAGGGCTTCGCCGATATTGGCTTTGTACTTAGCCACGTGAAACAAGGCGTCGCCTTCGTATACCAGCGGTAGAAACGTGCGTCCAATAACGATGCCGTCATCGTTGGCTAGAATTTTGGTATCGGCGTTGTTATTCCCCATAGGGTCAGAAATCAGCGCGAGAACATCGCCCTTGGTGACAAACTCGCCGAGCGGTACTAGCGCACGCAGCACGCCGCTGCTCGTTGCTCGTATCCAGCTCGATTGGCCGGTGATCATGCTTTTGCGTTTTGGCTTTTTACTGCGCGACGCGGGTAGCATGCCGATATGGCGCATCACATTAATAATGCCGCTGACGCCCGCGCGAATCGCAATTTCGTCAAAGCGCAGTGCTTCGCCAGCTTCGTAAAGCAGTACCTGAATATTGTGGCTGCTGGCGATTTCGCGCAGTGAGCCGTCTCGGGTTGCCGAGTGCAGAATGACTGGTGCGGCAAAGCTCTCGGCCATGGCGCGGGTCGACTCGTCTTTAATATCGGCGCGAATTTGGGGTAGATTGCTGCGATGTCGGGCACCGGTATGCAGGTCAATGCCGTGGGTGCATTGCAGTACCACTTCGTTTAGAAAGGTGTGTGCCATGCGCCCGGCTAGCGAGCTTTTGGGCGAGCCTGGAAAGGAGCGGTTTAGATCGCGGCCGTCGGGAAGGTAGCGGCTGTTATTGAGAAAGCCGTGCACATTCACTATGGGGATAGCCAGCAAGGTGCCGCGCAGTGAGCGCAGGGCCTTGTGCTGCATTAGTCGCCGCACAATTTCAACGCCATTGATCTCGTCGCCGTGAATTGCTGCGCTAACAAATAGGGTTGGCCCGTCTTTGCGGCCGCGAATCGCTTTAACGGTCATCGACAGTTCGGTGTTGGTATAAAGCTGTGCAACCGGCAGTTCAATCTGGGTGCGGCAACCGACGGGGATGTCGGTGCCAGCGATGGTAAGTTTCTTCATGTTGTGGTGTTAACCCCTTCCTCGGGTTTTATTCTTGTTCGGGCCGGCGTTTTCTTCAATAAATTTTACGATCTCGGCGGCGACATTTTTCTTGCTGGCGGTTTCTATGCCCTCTAAGCCGGGAGAGGAATTTACTTCCATAACCAGCGGCCCGCGTGAAGAACGCAAAATATCTACGCCCGCGACGTTCAGGCCCATAATTTGCGCTGCTTTTACTGCGGTTGCACGCTCTGCTGGGGTGAGGCGAGTCAGTTCAGCGGTGCCGCCGCGGTGTAAGTTTGAGCGGAACTCGCCACTAGCGGCAGTGCGTTGCATGGCGGCAACCACTTTCTTGCCAATGACCAAGCAGCGAACATCGGCGCCGCCAGCTTCTTTGATAAACTCTTGCACGAGGAAGTCTGCCTTTAACTCGCGGAAGGCGTCGATAACGCTCTCTGCCGCCTTGGCAGTTTCGGCCAATACCACGCCGCGGCCTTGGGTACCTTCTAGCAGTTTGACCACTACAGGGGCGCCGCCCACCAGTTTAATAAGTTCTTTGGTGTTGTGGACGTCGTGGGCAAAGCTAGAGATCGGCATGCCGACGTTTTTGCGTGACAGCAGTTGCAGGGCGCGCAGTTTGTCGCGTGAACGGCCGAGCGCGACGGATTCGGTGAGGCTGTAGGTGCCCAACATTTCAAACTGACGAATAACCGCGAGGCCATAGGGCGTGATTGAAGCGCCAATGCGGGGGATGATTGCGTCGAAGCCCTCGAGCCGTTCGCCTTTGTACCACACCACCGGCTCGCTAGAGTTTAATTCCATATAGCATTTTAAGGTGTCTAAAACGCGCACTTCGTGGCCGCGTTCAGTACAGGCTTCTACAAGGCGGCGTGTGGAGTAAAGACGTCTGTTGCGGGACAGTATGGCAATTTTCATTGTAGGGTATTCTCTTTGTTATCGGCTGCTAGGCGGATTGTTCAGATTGGCTTGGCTAAGATTTAGTTCCGCGAATTAGTCGGTGCTAGCTCGGTACTATTTGGCTAGGCGACTTTGCGGGTTTTCGACTGGCGCAATAGGATCGGCTGGGGTCAACAATGTAGCGATTCTTCATGGCGGTTCGTCCTAATAACATGCGAAATAGCATTTGCGAGCGGTCGGCGAGGGTCATTTCGGCAAGAAATTGTTCGCCGCCAATACAAATGCTCGTCTCTATAACATAGCGCATGCTGCGGTGACCGCCAGAATCGGTAACCTGTCGATAGTCTTTTATCGGTGCACGGCAGGCAACGAGCTCGGTGGTCTCGTGTTGTTGGGGGTTCACTTTAAACTCTACCCACTGCTGGCCGTCTACTTCAATTGCCTGGATGTCAAAGGCGTGAAGTGAGGAGCTACGGGCACCAGTATCAATTTTTGCCTTAATACCGTTTATGCCCAACGCGGGTAGGGTGACCCACTCTCGCCATCCTAATGTTGTCTGTGGCAAATGTGGCCTCGCAATGTCATTAGACTAAGTTTGGCAGCATAGCCGCTATGCGGCTTGGGGAGTAGCTTTTAAGTGGCTTATTTTTGCTGAAGAAATTGGCTGACACGCCCCTATTGCAGGGGCGTGGTGGGAATTACCAGGCTAAGTGCTATTTCCGGATCATGGCTTTTAGGGTTTTATCGGCCTTGTCGCCGTAGGGGGGAATCATGCCGCCCAGTTTCTGGAAGTTAATATTGCTTTGTTTATAAATCGCTTTGGCATGGCTGAAGGTTTTGAAACCGTCTGCACCGTGGTAATTGCCCATGCCACTGGGGCCAATGCCGCCAAATGGCAGGTCTTCGCAGCTAACATGGAAGATAACGTCATTGATGGTAACTGCGCCTGACACGGTGTGATCCAGTATGTGTTGCTGCTCGGTTTTATTCTTACCGAAGTAATACAGCGCCAATGGCCGTGGGCGGGCATTGACGTAGTTAATGCAATCGTCGACTTGGCGATAGGTTTTAATGCAGATAATCGGGCCAAATAACTCTTCTTGCATTACCAGCATGTCGTCGCTGGGGTTTACCACCAAGGTGAGCGGGATCTTGAAGGTACCTTGTTGCTGGCTGAAATCTTCATTGGCGGGGTTAAGTTCACGAACATCTGCGCCTTTTTCCCGCGCGTCTGCTAGGTAGCTCTGCAGGCGCTGATAGTGACGTTCGTTAACCACCGAGCTGTAATCTGGGTTGTCACGCACGGTGGGGAACATGGTGGTGATATAGGCGCTAGCGGCTTCGGTAAATGCCGTTAATTGATCTTCCGGCACAAACACATAATCTGGTGATAAGCAGACTTGGCCAACATTCAAAATTTTGCCACCAAAAATGCGCTCTACGGCCTCTTGAATTGGGTAGCTCTCGCTGACAATTACCGGTGATTTGCCACCGAGTTCTAGAGTTACGGGGGTTAAGTTGTCACTGGCTGCACGCAGTATATGACGGGCAATGCTGGTGGCACCGGTAAAGATAATGTGGTCGAAGGGTAATGCTGAAAATTGTGCGCCGACGTCTGGGCCGCCATTGAATACGGCAATCTCGTCAGAGGAGAAATATTTGGCAGTTAATGTAGCAAGTAACTCGCCGGTTTTAGGTGTAACTTCAGAGCACTTAATCATGGCGCGGTTACCGGCCGCCAACACGCCGGCCAGTGGTGAAAAGACGGTATTCAAGGGGAAGTTCCAGGTGCCGATGATGCCGACTACGCCTTTGGGCTGAAACTCTACCCGCGCTTTAGCGCCCATTAAATTCATAGGGAAGGGCGCGCTGCGCTTCTCGGCTTTCATCCATTTTTTGACATGTTTTTTACTGTGCTTAAGGCACTCAATGGTTGCGTAAATGTCTGACATCAGAGATTGATGGCTGCTGCGGTGGCCAAAATCTTGGGTTAGCGTGTCGACAATGATGTCGCGATTATCAAAAATTAAATCGATTGCCCGGCTGAGGCGATCGATACGCAGCTCTGCGCTAACCGCACCCTCTTCGGTGCACAGCTGCCGCTGGCGGTCTAGGGTAGCGCGCATATCGTCTAATGTAGGGTTAGCTGGGGTGATATTGAGGTTGGTCATTGAGCTCTCCGTGATTTGTTGTTGTTATGCTGAAAGAAAAAAGTGCTAAAAAGCCATTTGGGAATTAAATCAAAAGGAATCAGATGATGAAAAACGCGAAAAGCCTCATTTTGAATTGTGCGGCGGCCTTTGTATTGTCCGCTACGCTGCCCATTTTTGCCCATGCCGCCACCTTGCCAGAAGCACCTCATGTGGTGGTTGCCGCCCGGGGTGAAGTGGAGGCTATGCCAGATATTGCGCGCCTGCAGCTGCAAATCTCCGAGACGCAAGACAGCGCGGTAAAAGCCAAAAGCGCGGTTGATCAGCGCAGTGCACAAGTCCTGAATGCCGTGGCTGAACAAGGTGTACCCGAGCGTGATATTCGCGCCTCGCAGATTCGCATTTATCCCGATTACGAGTGGCACGACGGTAAGCGTGTGCTGCGTGGCCAGCGGGTTGAGCGCAGTATTGACATTACCTTGACAGATTTGTCGCGCTACGGTGGCGTGCTTGACGCCTTGGTTAACGCCGGTATTAGTGAATTGGGTAATGTCAGTTTTGATCTGTCGCAAAGGGAGACATTGCAGGCTGAGGCCGTCCAGGCCGCCATTGCGGATGCCAAGGCCAGAGCTGAGGTGCTCGCGGCAGGCTTTGGTCGCAAACTCGCTGGTGTTTATCACATTGACGAGGGCGCTAATGCACCGGTTGTGTATGAGCGGGCTATGATGATGGACGCCAAGGTTGGCGGGGCGGCGCCGATGCTGATTGGTAAAGAGACCGTTAGCGCAAGTTTGACGGTGGTGTTTTTGTTGAAATAAAGGGCGGTGGGCGCTCAGCTTTTGGGCATAAAAAAAGCACCCAGAGTGTGGGTGCCAAGCGGGGGTGTTACTCCTGAGACCGTTGTTAGGAGCAAGGGTCAATGAAACTGTTGCCATAGTAGCGCTCAGCTGACCAGGTATATATTCGTAATTGTGCGTATCAAGACGCTGGCAGTAACGCGGCAGCATTTCTAGTTAACTTCTTGAAATTTAAGAAGAAGGTCTGGGGTGTTGCTGAAATCGCGGGTGCTGTCGGCGGTGCGTTTAGCGACCTCAATTTGCGGCGTGCTGTAACTGAAGCAAACGCCGAGCATAACGTCACGATGCTCATTGGCGGCTTGGCCGACTTGAGCGTCAATGTTATAGCGACGAGCGCTCGCGACAAAATAGCCTTTTTGCAGGATAAAGGCGGCCTCCCGCTCCTCGCCTGTAAAGCACACCGATGCCCACTTGCTAAAGCCTTTGTAGAGTACTTTTTGTTTAAGCTCGTCTGGCCCGGTAATTTCCCAATTACAGGTTTGCCAGCGGTGGACGAGCTTGCCGTTGGCGTAGACTTCAGCCGCCGCGGAGCTGTTGTCATCGGCCTGATCTTCTACACAGATGTCGTAAATTAACTCTGCTACGCTGCGCCTGCTGTGGCGAATGGCCAATAGTGCTAAATCGAGTAGGTGGGTGCAGTTAGACGATGAGTCGGTGAGGGGAATCAAGGTTTGAATATCGTCGGACAGTGCTAAGCCGATTAATTTGCGCAGCGGCTCTACCGCGCCGGGGCAAGTATCAAACGGGATGCGCAGCACTTCGCTTTGGATATCAGTGACTTTTTCGCCATCGTGAAAAATAGTGCAGCGAAAGCCATGATTGGTGTCTTCGAGTTCGCCGTGAACCAGTCCCGGTTCAGATGTGAGGCGAATACGACGCCGATAGCGGCCGTGGCCATAACCAGGGTTTTTCGGGTAGTCTTCCACAGTCGACATATCGCTCTCCACAATGAACTAGAATAGTAGCGAGTTTGTATTGGAAGAGTATGACCTTAGCGGTCTAAATGAGTGACGGTTTCGGTCAGTCTGAATCGTTCAGCACACAGCGTGGGTATGTAATGCGAATTTTTTTGAGTTATTTGGCCTTGGCGTGGTTGGGTATTGGTGGCTGGCTCTTGCTCGAGCCCGCTGCCTTAGACGCCTACGCCGGGGTGGCGGCGACGTCGGTTGATGGCACAATTGAATTGCGAGCAATGTATGGCGGTATGGAGCTGGCGGTAGGCCTAAGCGCGCTTTGGGCGCTGTGGCGTCCCCGCTGGGCCTGTCATGTGTTATTTTTGAACGGTGTTATTGCCGGTGGTATTGGTGCTGGTCGCTTATTCGGTGCAGTGGTGGCAGGTAGTGCTTCGGTCTACACCTTGTCTGCGCTGTCATTTGAGTTGAGTGCGGCGGCGTTATGTTGGGTATTTGCCAAGCGCTTGCGTAGCGGAGATCAAAGCAGTGGATGAGTATCAGCAACTAATTAGTGTGATATCCCTCACAATGGGGGTGGCTTGGGCCAGTGGCTTAAACTTATATGCGGCCATTTTGGTGTTGGGTTTAGGTGGCTCTGTAGGTGGCATTGATTTGCCCGAAAGCTTGGCCGTGGTGCAAGACCCTGCGGTTATTTTAGCGGCGGGCTTAATGTATGCGGTGGAGTTTTTTGCCGACAAAATTCCGGGGGTGGATACTGGCTGGGATGCGCTACACACTTTTATTCGGATTCCTGCTGGCGCCTTGCTTGCAGCAAATACCGTGGGTGACGTTAGCCCGGCCCTGCAATTGGCGGCGGGCATTGTTGGCGGTTCGGTAACCTCGGTTACCCACGCGGCAAAGGCGAGCACCCGAATGTTAATCAATACCTCGCCGGAGCCAGTGAGTAATTGGCTGGCCTCGATTAGCGAAGATGTCGCCGTTTTTGGTGGTTTGTGGGTGGCATTAAATCACCCCGTGCTGTTCTTAATTGGTTTTGTCGTTTTTTTACTGTTGCTGATTTGGTTGCTCCCCAAGTTATGGCGGGGTATCGCGCGTATTTTCCGCAAAATTGGGCAGTGGTTGGGCTTAAGCAAAGAAACCAACGCGGCGTTGGCGGGAGCTGGCGAGGCGACAACGGAGTTGGCGACGCCGAGCCCCCTCGTCGATGCATTGCAGGGCTTGGATTCGCTTCATCAATCGGGCGCGCTAAGTGATGCCGAGTACGCAACGGCGAAGGCCTCGGTTATTGCCGAGCACAGCAGTGCAGGCGCGAGTTAGTCTGCGCTACTAAAAACTGTGCGGTGTCGGGCGTTCTCAGCACAAACTCCATGCGCTGGCTGAACAAATGCGTTTTAATCTGCAGGCAGATAAGCGCGGCAGGTCAGCCTCGCGCCTTGTAATAGACAGTTGAGTGGCTAAATACGTGCAAATAATGGATTTTTACAGGTGTTAGTGCCAATGAGCTTTGCCCGAAATATGTGTCGTTTTGTTGTGTGTTTGTCGCTAACGATGAATGCCGCACACGCCGGACTAGTGCAAGATTTGCTTGAGCAGACGGGTATTTTGGCCGTTGTTAGCCCGGTTACAACGGCTGTTGGTATTGATCTTAACGACAGTCTGGGTGCGCTTGATGCCGGTCTGGCTGGCAATATACAGCCACTGGCAGACGAGTTGACTAGCCTCGCCGTGACAGATGACTTATTGGCGATGGATCAAGGCATATTGGCCGCAGACGAGGGTGGCGGGGCTGTGGCCATCGATGCGCTCGGTTCAGCCAAAGATCAACCCGCGTTGATACCCCTCGCGAATATCGATCCGGTTTTTACCGCAGGCCGAATTCAGGCCGATGCTTACGCCTGCGCCGATGGCGATGGTGACGGCGTCTGTGATCAAGATGACCAATGTTTAAAAACCCCCCGTGGTATTAAAACCCTGGCCAATGGCTGTTATATCGATGGCCCTCAGGCCCAGCCACTGGACGGGGTGTTTTTTGCCCACGATAGTTCGCGGCTGAGCCTTGCCGCCAAAGCCGTTTTGGCTATGGTGGTTCCGCTTATTCAGCAATCTGATGCCAAGCGTATTGAGGTGGGGGGGCATACCGATTCACTGGGGGCCGGTGAGTATAATTTGCGATTGTCTGAGGCCAGAGCAAATGCCGTGCGAAGCTATTTGTTGAGTCAGGGTGTGAGTGCTGAGCGTTTGGTCGCCAAAGGGTATGGTATGTCGCAGCCCCGTGCCGACAATAATACTGAGGCTGGTAGAGAGACGAACCGACGCGTTGAGTTAAAGCGTCTGTAAACTGTGTATTCAACAAAACCCGACATTACGATTAGCTGAATTGCCGGGGCCGATGTCCCGGCAAATATTTGAGGAGAGTTTGAATGGCAATTGATCTGCCACCGGTAATGCCCCCCCAGCTTGCGAGTCAAATACAAATAGAGGCCGCGGCGCGTGTTGAGACTGCGGCAATAACGGCGGTAATCGGCGGGATTAATATTCGCGTTATTGGCAATACGCAGCTCTCTACCGCGCAAATTGAGGCGCTCTTAGCCGAGTCCGAGTCACCTTCAGACGCCATCACCTCGCTGACGCGGCGCTATTATAATGCTGGGCATTTGCTGGTGAGTGTAAGCTATTACCGTGTTGAGAATACGGTCACGGTACTGGTGAGCCAGGCTGCGGTGAAAGGTGTACGCGGCAACCCGCAAGTCACCGCCCATTTCGCGAGCTTGGTTGGCGACCGCGATTTAAGTTTGGCGGAGTTTGATCGTGCGCGGGTTTTGGCCGATTTGCAAGCCGAGCGCGCGGGCTTGGCTTATAGCATTGCCTATGAGCAGCACTATGATAATCAGGTCATTCTTGATTTCCGAGAGCAAGTGCTTGTCGATCACGATGCCACCGATCTTGTTTTGGAAATGAGCAACAAGGGCAGCCGCTTCCTTGGCCGTTATTTTGGTCTTGCCGGCATTAAGCATCAATTTGCTAATGGCGCAGAGCTCAATGTGGCCTACCGAACTATTTTTGACGAGCTGGGTGAGGCGGGAGATGGCGACGATTATCAGCAGTTTGATTTTGGTGTTGAGCATCCCTTTCGCTTTGGTCTTTATGGTATTGAAGCCAGTCATATTGAGTATCAGCGTCGGCCCCAATTCACGAGCAGCACTACCGGTGGTGGCCTATGTTTGCCGCCGCTACTGAACTGCCCTGTTGTGACGAGCAGTGAAACACTGCATTTGGATGCAGAGATAGATAGTGTTGCGCTGTCGGGTGAGCAGCTGCTGTACAGCAACCCAGTGCGGCGCTGGACGGTATTTGAGCGGCTGGAGCACGTGAGTTCAGAGCTGCAATCGGCGGCTCAGGATGCGCCATTACTAGCGGAGCGCTACCAAACGCTGGAGCTCGGTGCTAAGTATTCCGTGCGGGGGCATTTGGCCGAGGCACCGTCTTATCTCAAGCTTCAATTGTCACTTAAAACCGGATTTGGCGACGGTGGCAGTTTTGCGACCGACACTGGCGAGGGCGTGAGCATCGGCAAGCGCGAAGCGGAGTTTCTCTTGCTGCAGCCAAAGCTGGGTTATAAGTTTGCCGTGGCGCCAGGCTATGAAGTGGCCTTGAATTTCAACGCTCAGTTTGCCGACAACACTCAGCTGCCTCAGCAACAACAGTTTGTCCTTGGTGGTATCAGCAGCATGAGTGCCTACTTGCCCGGCGTATTAATTGGCGATGACGGTTACTTTCTGCATCTCGCTGCCAGCGCCAAACCTCAGTGGCTGGGTTTGGCTTGGGAGTCGTCCTTGTTTGTTGAATACGCCGCGACGCACTTCAATAATGCCAGCGGTGACTTGGCGTCTACTCAGCGCTTGGCCGACGCCGGTTTTCGGCTCGCCTTGAAGCCGGGTTATGGCATTGAGACGGAACTACTGGCCGCCGTGCCGGTTATGGATGACGTCGTCGATGAGCCGCGTTTAGCGGCATTAGAAGCGGATTTCTTTTGGCGTCTGCGCTGGGTTTTTTAGGCGTCGAGCTTAATCGGCAAAGGCTTTTTCTAATAGCTGGGTTAGGCTTGCCTGTTCTGCGGCGCTAAGTTTGCTAACGCGCGCGTGGTGCAGTTCGCTAATGCTAGCGCATAATTTTCCCGCTAAAGAGATACCCTCTGGGCTGAGTTGCACCAGTAGGCTGCGACCGTCATTGGGGTTTTCGGGGCGTAGAATTAAGTTGGAATGTTGTAAGCGATAGAGCACTTTCGTTAACCCCCCAGAGCTAAAGAGCATCGCTTTACACAGTTCAGTTGGGCTGAGCTGGTAGGGCGGGGCTTGGCGGCGCAAGGTCGCCAGTACATCAAACTCGGCGCTCGTTAATTGGTGGGCCTGTAAAGCGGCGCCCGACTCTTTCATGAAGCGATCTGCCGCGCGAATAATATTTAAGACCGCGGGGCTTGCGGCTCGATACATTTCTGGCCAGTGCTGCTTTTGTTGCTGGCGCAATTCTTTAATACTGATGCGCTTATCATCCATGGCAGTAACTTATTTGCGGGCGAAGGTTTGGCTTCATGTTTGGCGCTGCGGTTCGGGGTGGTGACTGAATATTATCTTGCTAGCAAGGTAATTTCCAGCTATTATCTTTCTGGAAAGATAAAAGGTGTTTTATGTCCTCCACGCTCCCTCCCTTGCGGCTAATACTGCTGCTGGCGTTAATTTTTGCGCTCTCGCCCTTGGCAATTGATATGTATTTGCCGACGATTCCCGCGATTGCGGCTGAACTGGGTGTGCCTGCCCAAGACATTGCCGTAACGGTGAGTCTGTATATGCTCGGTTTGAGCTTTGGTCAGTTTTTTGGCGGGCCGATTAGTGATTATGTTGGTCGCCGCCCGACACTGTTTTTTGGCTTGGTACTTTTTGCGGTCGCGAGCTTAGTTATCGCTTCTACTGAGACGCTGTCGGTGTTTTGGGCTGCGCGGTTTTTTCAGGCCTTGGGTGGCGGCTTTGCCTCTGTAGTAGTGCCAGCGATTATTCGTGACCACACCGAGGGTCAGGATACCGCGAAACTGTTCTCGCAAATCATGTTAATTACCATAATTGCACCCGCACTGGCGCCCAGTATTGGCACCTTGCTTTATAGCTTGAGCGGTTGGAAGCTGGTGTTTTTAGTCTTGGCTGCCTACGCGCTTACCGTCTGCTTTCTGGCGAGTATTATTATTAAAAAGCGCGGCACTGATTCGCGCCCACCGCTAGTAGACAGCTTGCTCACCCGTTATAAATTTGTGCTGACCAATCGCACTGCAATGGCGTACCTGGTGGCGCAGAGCTTAGGTTTTAGTGTCATGATCACCTTTGTCGCCAATGCGGCGCTGGTGTATATCGACTTGTACGGCCAAAGTGAGACGGTGTTTTCGATGCTGTTTGCGGGCAATATTGTCACCCTGGCCATCGCTAATCGCATTAATAACCGTCTGCTAAATACCGTTCCCGCTGAGCAAATTTTGCCTCGGGCGATGCTACTTTTGTTTGTTTTTTGTACGGGGCTGTTGCTGGTTACCGCTTTTTCACCACCGCTCTGGGTGGTGGTGCCCTTGGTCATGTTGGCCGTGGGCGCGCTCGGCGGCATAATGGGTAACTCTCAGGCCTGTGCCCTGCAATTTTTTCCCCAGCACAGCGGCATTGCCTCGGCATTAATGGGGAGTGCCCAATATCTTATTGGCGGCCTTATTAGTGGATTGTCGACGCAGTTCCACAGTGATTATATGTGGCCAATGACGTTAACGATGTTTCTTGCATCGGCTTTGGGCCTGTATTTTGTGCCAAAGTGGGACAAAAAAACCTTAGCTGTTTCGGCATAGCTCCAGCCACCGGAGTATGCCCTCACTGCGGTATTTTTGGCGGTGTAAAATAAAGTAAAAGAAGCGTTTAAAATCTCGAGACTTTGCGTCGAGCGCAACAAGCCGTTTAGTTTCTAAGGCGGATTGCAGTGAGACTTTAGATAAGCAGCCTATTCCTAAGCCGGTTTCTACCGCGCGCTTTATGGCCTCAGTATGCTGCAGTTCTAAACGTATATTGAGGTCGGGTAACAGATCGTGCAACGCGCGGTCAAAAGCCTGTCTGGTACCAGAGCCGGACTCTCTTAGTATCCACTGAGCTGAGAGTAAATCGGCATTGCTGAGGTTTTTCTTTGTTGCCAGAGGGTGGCTTGGGCTACAAAAAATTTGCAGCTCATCTTCGCGCCATTTTGTGACCTCAAGGTCGGGGTGGTGTAGCTCGCCTTCAATTAATCCCACATCTAAATCAAAGTTAAGTACTTGCTGGCTGATGGCGGCGGTGTTGGCGACATTGAGGGCGACCTTGGCCGCTGGGTGACGGCTAATGAACTCTGCCATGATGTCGACCGCAAGGTAATTGCCAATGGTGAGGGTGGCGCCAATTTTTAGCTCGCCGACTTGATCGTGACGGCGAAAACCTTGTTCTAGCGCTTGGGCCTGATCTAACAGGGCCTCGGCCTGGGGGCGCAGTGCCCTACCTAGCTCATTGATTTGCAGCCGTTTGCCAATACGGTCAAAAAGTTGGATGGAAAATTGCTGTTCCAAGTCTTTTAGGGCGCTTGACGCCGCCGACTGCGACATTGACAGTTGCTCTGCGGCGCGAGTGATGTTCTCGGTATGGGCGGCGGCGAGGAAAACTTCAAGTTGGCGAAGGGTATAGTGCATATTTATAAAACCGATATGAAAAATCATAATAAGTCGTTTTGCCGATAGCATAGCGCTCCCGTAGACTATTGGCAAATCGGGATTAAGGGGACGGCGCCCATCGCCGCAAGAGAGGTTAGCAGTGAGCAATATTATTCGTGAGCGAGTGACCAGCGTACACCATTGGAACGAGACTTTGTTTAGCTTTAAAACCAGTCGCGACCCGTCGTTTCGCTTTGAAAATGGCCATTTCACCATGATTGGCTTGCAGCAAGGTGATCGCCCATTAATGCGCGCCTATAGCATTGTCAGCGCGAATTACGAAGATGAATTAGAGTTCTTCAGTATCAAGGTTGCCGACGGCCCTTTAACCTCTAAATTGCAGCAGATTAAGATAGGCGACGAGGTGTTGATTAGCCGTAAGCCAACCGGCACCTTGCTGGCCGATAATTTACTGCCGGGTAAAAACCTGTACCTGCTCAGTACCGGCACTGGCTTGGCGCCATTTATGAGCATCATCAAAGATCCTGACGTGTACGATAAGTTTGAGAAAGTGGTGCTGGTGCACGGTGTGCGTTACGAGAGCGAATTGGCCTATCAGGGCTTTATTCGGGAACATCTGCCCAGCCACGAATATTTTGGTGAGGTAGTTCGGGAAAAATTGATTTATTACCCCACCGTGACGAGAGAGAAATACGCTAATCAGGGGCGCTTGACGGATTTGATTCGCAGCGGGAAGTTGATGCGGGACGTTGGTCTTCCCGCACTGAATACTGATGACGATCGCTTTATGATTTGCGGAAGCCCGAGCATGTTAAAAGACAGCTGTGCTTTACTGAATTCTGCCGGGTTTCAGGAGACCCGAGCCGGGGTTCACGGCCACTATGTAATTGAGCGGGCGTTTGTTGAGCATTAATGATGTGAATGTCCTATGGTTTTAGCGCAAAAAAGCTCCGAAACGGGGCTTTTTTTGTTTTGCGCAGTCTAAAGTACTTATTTTTGATCTGGGCGAGCGCTAATGGTGGAGTCCTAGCGGCGGCCTTGTTAAGTTAGTGCTCTTGAAATTCTATTTGTAATTGAGCGCCCAAGATGATCAAAAAAATTCTGTTGCTAATCGTCGTATTGATCGTAGCAGTGATGCTGTATCTGCAATTTGGTAATTTGCCAGAGCCCTTGCCTGCCGACTCCCAGAGTAGCAAATGGCTGGAAAAGGGGATTTACGATGTTGATTATTTTGATGTGGAGCTGGTCGATACAACCCGGCCTAGCCAGCCCAATGGCGACTTTGCAGGGAGCGATGAACGACTGCTCAAGACACGTATTTGGTATCCCGAAGGTATTGCTGCGCCAGCTCCCTTGTTGATTTACAGCCATGGTTTTATGTCGACGCGAACCGGCGGCAGCTATCTTGCGGAACATTTTGCCAGTCACGGCTATATTGTTGCGGCAATGGATTACCCCTTAACCCATATGGGAGCGCCGGGCGGCCCCTTGGTAAAAGATGTGGTGAACCAGCCCGGTGATATTAGTTTTTTAATCGATCAGTTTTTGACCTGGGATAGCGATAGTAGCAGTCAGTTTTTTGAGAAAATTGATGAAAACCACATTGGCGTTATGGGTTTGTCCTTGGGCGGAATGACGTCGACCTTGGCGGCGTTTCACCCTGAAAACGCCGACTTAAGGATTGCGGCGGCGGTATCTATTGCTGGGCCGGTTTTTGTATTTGGCCCGGGTTTTTATGAGTCGCGGGATATCCCCTTTATGATGATTGCTTCACCTATCGACGCAATGATCGATTACGACACCAATGCCGCCACTATTCCGAAATATGTCAAAGGTTCGCTTTTGGTGACCATGCAGGACGCCTCGCACACCGCCTTTGCTACCCCTGGCCGCTATTTCCGCTGGCTGGACAATGCCGACATGGTGGGGTGCAGCATGGTGACACGTGGCCTTGCCAAAACTGACGATGAGGTTTGGTCTGATGCCTTGGGTTCGCCCGAACAGGGTATTATCACCGTGCCCCAGACCGCGTTATGCACTATGGACCCTTTGCCTAAGGCCATGAATCCAATTCGCCAGCAGTGGCTGACGACCCTGTCGGTATTCCCGTTTTTTGAGGCGCAATTTGCGTTGAGTGAACTGCGTCGTCAAGACGCTCGAGATTATTTGCTGAAAACATTGGCGACTGAGATTCCAGAGATCAGTGTGCAGCGCGGCACAAAATAATGCTCGTCGCAAATAAACAGCTATAGGCTACCTGCACGTGGTGTAGCCAGTTATATTAGAATGGCGAATAAAAACAAAATAAAACAAAAAACATAGAGGGGATAACAGAATGACAGTGGCTTTTTGGTGCGTCTTTATTGCGTGTTTACTACCAATTGTGAGCGCTTGGATTTGCGGCTATTTTCGCGCCAAGCAATTGGGCAGTGTTGATAATAAACATCCACGAGCACAGTACGCCCAATTAGAGGGTGCGGGTGCGCGGGCTTACGCGGCTCAGCAAAATGCCTGGGAAGCACTGCCGATTTTTATCGCAGCGGTTGTGATTGCTCATTTGGCAGGGGTTGCGCCTGAGCGCTCGGCAATTGCCGCTGAAGTGTTTATTGCGGCGCGCTTGCTTTACCCCATTTTTTATATCGCCAATAAAGATATCTTGCGTTCTTTAAGCTTTATGGTTGGCATCGGCGCCTGTGTTTCGCTCTTTATTATGGCGGCGTGAACGGTTTATGGCGTTAGCAAAATGGGTGTATAGCCTGCCGCTAGTACTATCTATGGCTACCATAGTCACGGCGGCACCAAAATCAACAAAAGCTGAAACGGATGAAGGTTTCGCTCCTCAATTAGAAGAGTTTTTACCGGTTGAGGAGCTTGTGCCGCCGCCGTCGCTGTTGCGTGCTGAACAAATTAAACGTGAGACCCTCGACAGTTTTCCCAGGGGAGGGCCAGATAGCATTGCTGGCTTGGGTGACTGGTGGTTGTCGAATGGCAAACTTTGTGTCGCGGTAAGCGATGTCGGCCACGACGCCGGAATTGTTGCTGGCGGTGGTACATTGATCGACGTGGCGCACTGCGACGCGGCGAATGATCAGTGGACGTACGCCAATATTTTAACTGGCCTCGCGAAAGAAACTGCGATTCCAGTGGCGAAGGTGAGTGCGGCGGTGCGCGATGGCAATGGCGAAATCACCACCGTGGGTGAGGCTGACGGCATTCGCCAAACTGTTATCTACCGTTTGCCAGAAGGTGCCGATAGCCTTGATATCGAGGTGGTTATTGAACGCCTCGGCAAAGGCAAGGCCGTGCATATGAGCGGCTTATTTACCTTGTACTCCCAGCGTTCGCTGACCCCGTTTAGTTTGTCTAGCTATGTTCCCGATGCAACTTTGGGCTTTGCCCATCCCGTAATTGACCGGAATAAGGTGTCGTCGTTACTCGCCGGAATGCTGCCCAGCGACTGGAATATTTTGGTTGGTGCAAATAGTTATGACAGTGAAGTGAGTTATGGCGTGCAGTTGCAATCTGCCGAGCTCATTACCAAAAACGGCAGCCGTCAGCCCTTGCCGCGATTTTTGGCGGTATTTCCTAATTACAGTTTGCATGGCTGGATGAGTCGACCGCTGTGGATTCAGAGTGAACGCTTGAATTGGCTTTCTATGCTGCAAAATCAATTCATGGATATTGAGCCGGGTGAAAAGCTGCTGTCAAAATTTAGGCTGATGGTCGGTGCCCGCAGTGATGTTGCGGCGATTACCGATCAAATATATCAGGGACCATTGCTGCGCGGTTACGTTAATGACAATGCGGTGTCGGTGGCCATTTGGGATCAAGATGACCGCCCAGTAAGCCAAGGTCGGGTTGCTGCCGACGGCAGCTTTAATATTCGACTACCCAAACATGCTCAGTGGGTAAAAGTGCAAGCCAGTTCGCCCTGGGGGCAGAAGATAACCCGCGAGCTCTCTTTAATTGATGCCAAAAATGACAGTGGTCGCTGGGTATTTAGAAAGAAAGGTTTGCTTAAGTTGCCCAGTGGCAGTGCCATGAGCCTGCATTTTTTTGGTATTGGCGATACCGCGAATCCGGAGTTTGGCAATGATTTGCTCGGCTTTACGCAGGCCGGGGTATCCCTGCCTGGTTCGCTGCGGCGCAATAGAATTGATTTGGCGGGGGTGGCTTCTGATCCGAGTCAAATAGATTTGCCGCCGGGTCAGTATCGGGTGTTGGCGAGCCGGGGCCTAGAATACGATGTTAAAGAGTACTTGCTCACCATTGTCGCCGGAAAAACCAGCCACTTGCCGATTATTCCGCCGCGTCGGATTTGGCGCAGCGACGACTGGCGCTCGGCAGATTTACACGTGCACAGCGGCGCGAGTTTTGACGCAACTTTACCTTTTGATGAGCGGCTGCGCAGCTTTGTGGCCCAAGGTGCCGAGATTCTGGTTGCCAGCGAACACAACCGCCTGGTGGATCATCGGGATCGCGTGGCGGCGCTGGGTTTGACTGGGCAGGTGCAAGTCATTGTTGGCGCTGAGTTGACCGGCATGGCGCGCACAGCCAAGGCGCCGTTTACAGTGGGGCATAGCAATGCTTTTCCGCTGGATGCTAGCCCAGAGAGATTTGCTGGTGGTATTCCTGGGATAGAGAATCGCAGCTTGCGTGAAGTTATTGCAGGCGTGAAACAGATGGCGCCCAAAGCCTTGTTTCAGCTCAACCACCCTCGCGCGGCGGACCCGCTGGATGCCGACCTCGCGTTTTTCGACCATTTGTCAGTGGGGCGGTCTTACGACCCGACCCAAGCTTTGGACAGTGTAAACAATGAAAGTCTGCTCGGTCCTGACCCAGTTTCTGGTTTTCGCGACATCGATTTCGATGTCCTAGAGGTGGTCAATGGCTCAGAGTTTGCGGTGTATAAGCAAATTCGCGACGATTGGTTTTCGCTGCTGAATCAGGGCGCGCGCCGCGCCGCTACCGGTAATAGCGACTCCCACGGTTTGCGCAGCGTAGTCGCTTCGCCCCGCAATTATGTGTATTTACCGGGGGCGGGCACTCTTCCCTTAGATGAACACATGCTGACCGAGGCGATTCGTGGCGGCAGAAGCTTTATGAGTACTGGTCCGTTTTTGGCGGTAACGCTGCGCAGTGACAGCGAAGATATTGGTTTAGGTGGTTTGTTTCGCGGCGGGCGAGGCGAATTGCACGTGCAGATTGATGCCGCGCCCTGGGTGTCTGTTGAGAAGCTGACGGTGTGGGTGAACGGTAAAATATACCGGCAGTTAAAGGCCTCGGCGGGAGATCACAAAGTGATTGATCTCATCACCGATGGCGACGCGTATGTAGTCGTGGAAGTGGAAGGCTCGCCGGGGACGGTATACCGAGCTCTAATGCCGGGCTTGGCACCGCTGGCTTTGAGCAATCCTATTTACATCGATGGCGACAGTGATGGTCAGTGGCGAGCGCCCTTAGCAATGAACTAGTCTATGCTTGATACTGTCATAGTCGTCATGTTGAATATAAAGTAAGTTCATAGCAGGCGTGATTTATTGCCGTGAATAGTGGCGTGTTTTTTTGTCTGATGCCTGTGTCATCATAAGGCAATAATGATTTGACCATAAACAAGGGGGTTCACTGATGAATATTTCTATTAAGGCTGGCCGTTGGAGCGCATTGTTAGTCGCGGCAGTCTTTGCCACGGCGTGTAGCATTGACCCATACACCGGTGAAGAAAAAACCAGTAATACCGCCAAGGGCGCAGGTTGGGGTGCTTTGGGCGGTGCAGTACTGGGTGCAGCCGTTTCCAGTAAAGACGACCGTAAAAAGGGTGCTCTGCAAGGTGCTGTGGTTGGTGCCGCGGCTGGCGGTGGCTATGGCTACTATATGGATCGCCAAGAAGCGAAGTTGCGTGCTCGCCTCGAAGGCACGGGTGTTCGCGTTGAGCGGGTTGGCGACAGCATTAAGTTGATTATGCCTGGCAATATCACCTTTGATACCGGTAGCTCCGCCATTAAAGGCGGTTTCCACAGTGTCTTAGACAGCGTGGTTTTGGTAGCGAAAGAGTTTGATAAGACGTTGATGCAAATCAATGGCTATACTGACTCTACCGGTTCATTCCAGACTAACCAGAGCCTGTCTGAGCAGCGTGCTAACAGCGTCGGCCGCTACTTTATGAATCAGGGAGTGGCTGCAAGCCGAGTTCGTACCACTGGCTACGGTCCGCGTGACCCTATTGCTGACAACAGCACTGCCTCAGGTCGCGAGCAAAATCGCCGCGTAGAAATCGAAATGCTGCCAACGCAATAAGCGCATTTTGATGAAGCAGGGGCGCCGACTGGTGCCCCTTTTTTATGTCAATAAATCGTGTTTTAAAGGTGCTTAGTGCATGAGACTTACAACTGTTATCACGGTACTTTTCAGCCTGCTGCTCTCGGCCTGTACGGCGTTTAACCCTATTGAGAAGCCCCAGGTGGCCATTACCCATATTAAAATGGCACCCGGCAATGGCTTTCAGCAACAGTTGCTGGTGGGCTTGCAATTGGATAACCCGAATAGTTTTGCGGTGAATTTGGGCCGCTTACGCTATCAGCTCAGTTTGCAGGGGCAGGCCTTGGCGGGGGGGAGCTTAAATGAGTCTTTCAGCTTGCCGGCCAATGGTCGCACCCAAATCGTGGTGCCCGTTGATGTTAATTTGCTCAGTGGTATCGGTGTGTTACGGGCCGTAATGAACAGTATGCAATCTGAGTTGGATTATCAGTTGAGTCTGACGGCGGCAGTTGAGAATTTTGGCTTGGGTGATATTACGATAAACAAAAATGGCAAGGTGGGTATGGGCGCCGCAGCGCCCTAATTCATCCCGTTTGGCTGGTCTCAGGCCGTGAGCGCTGTGCTGGCGGAGTTGGTGCCGCCTAAGCTGTCATGTAAGCAGAGCAGCTGCTGAGTGAGCTTGTGGGAGGGCGCAAAATGGATCATTGGGCTCTGCCGACTGCGAGATTCCTTCATTTTTACTGAACTGCTCAGGTACTGCTCAAAAATGGGCAGGCCATTTTGCTTCATGCTTTCAATCAACTGAGTAGGCAGGGTGGCTTGCGCTTGGAATTGATTGACGACAATGCCCTCCAGCTTGAGGTTTTCGTTGTGATCCTCGCGGATTTCCTCGACGGTTTCCATCAGCCCCATTAAGGCGCCCTGGGAAAAACTGTCGCAGTCAAAGGGGATTAGCAGTGCGTCAGCGGCAATGAGTGCTGAGCGGCTGTAAAAATTCAGGGCAGGCGGGGTATCAATATAAATATGCTCGTACTCAGCCTGTAACTTATTCAAGGCGTCCCGGAGTTTGTATATTTTGTGGCGAGTTTCCAGTTCCCGTTCTATTACCGCGAGTTCGGGGTGTGACGGCATTAGGTACAGATTTTCGAACTCGGTTTCATAAATGCAATCCGCCGCTTCTTTGCTTTTGCCGAACAAGGACAGTTTCTGTTTAAAGAAGTCGGCTGCGTTGTCTTCCAAGTCGCGGAACTGGGCGCCAATCAGGTATTCGCTGCTATTGCCCTGAATATCGAGGTCGATAACCAAGGTTTTGAAGCCTTTCCAAGCGCTGATAGCCGCTAAATTACAGGTGATACTGGTTTTGCCAACACCGCCTTTTTGATTAAAAATCACCCGCTTCATGAGTCTGTCCTGACGTGTATCGCTGAAAAGAGAATCCTAGCAGTTCTCGTGCCACGGTGCTATGACCCCCAGCCAGCCAGCAAGTAAGCTGCGGTGGGGGTCATAGCACTATTGGGGGAATATTGCCCTGGGCTTGCTGAGGCTTATGCCTTTTTACGCATCCATTCTCCGGTGCGCAGCGCGCCAAACAGCATAACGATGGCATAGCCTTCGACTGGCGCGGTGTAGCTGGCGTGGATCTGTTTGCGAAAAATAATACACTCAATTAAATGGGCGACGACAATCGCTAAGCCACCCCATTGCAACCAGAGACTGTATTCACCCAGTAGCGGAAAGAAAAAGTTAATGGCGAAACTTAACCAAAAAGCGAGCATAAATATTTTGCCGAAATTATTCATAGTAAGGGGAGCCTTTGTCCTTATTGTTGATGGAGGCATAATGCGGCATTGGCCGCAGCGCTTCAATATAAGTTAATATTCTGTAACGCAAAAACAGGTAGAAAAACGATGTATACGGGAATTGTTCACGGCGCTTACCCACTGACGTCGGTAATACGAAAGACCGGGCTCAGCCAGTTGTCGCTAGAGTTGCCTCAGGCCTTATTAGAAGATATCAGCATTGGTGCCAGCGTCGGCTTAGACGGTGTGTGCATGACGGTGACTGAAATAAAGGGTCAGCAGCTTAGTTTTGACGCCATGCAAGAAACCCTCACGCTCACCACCTTGGGGGGATTGGAGGTTGGCGATTTAGTTAATGTAGAGCGTTCCGCTAAGCAGGGCGCGGAGATTGGTGGTCATAATATATCGGGTCATGTTGATGGCTGTGCGGAAATTGTTGCCGTTGAACAAACCGAAAATAACTGCAGTCTGCATTTCCGCTTACCGCCGCAATTGACAAAATACGTATTTAAAAAAGGCTTTATTGGCGTGAATGGCTGTAGTTTAACGGTTGCCGATTATCAGCGCGGGGAGGGGTGTTTTAGTGTGTGTCTGATTCCCGAAACGCTGCGGGTGACCAATTTAGGGCAAAAGGGCGTTGGTGACTGGGTGAATATTGAGGTAGATCGTCAAACCCAGGTGATTGTGGATACGGTAGAGCGGGTATTGGCTGAGCGGTTTAGTGATTAGCGGCGGCTGATGACCAGCGACCAAAGTGATCGCTGGTTGGCAAGGCCTGACTCTTAGCTTTCAGGCATTAAGTTATTGACCCGTTCAAGGGCGTCTACGTACTCATTGATCAGTCTGAAGATCACGCCACGGGTCGACTCGACGTGATTCATCTGGCCGACGACTTGACCGACGGGGTTAAACGCGATTTTCTGGCAATCACCAACCGACGCATAGCGGGCGGTGCGGCGAATACCGTCGCCACTGACCAAGCCCTGCAGAGGCATGCCGAGTGGGTCTGGGGTGTCGGGGCGATCCCAGGCTTCAGTCCATTCATTTTTTAGCATGCGACAGGTTTTTCCCGTCCATGAGCGTGAGCGTACAGTATCTTCGCTCGTTGCTTTGAGTAGCGATTCTTTTTGAGCGGGCTCGGCGTGCGCTTCTTCAACCGTCAGCCACAGTGAGCCTGTCCACACCCCTGCGCAACCCATGCTCATTGCGGCAAGCATTTGCTGGCCACTGCCAATGCCGCCCGCCGCGAGCACGGGTACCGGCGCAGCCGCTTCCACGCACTGAGGCCAAAGCACCACAGATCCAACGTCACCGGCGTGACCGCCACCTTCGCCGCCCTGGGCAACAATAAAGTCTAGGCCCGCTTCTTTGTGGGCCTTGGCCTGTTTAACCCGGCCGCAGAGGGCGCCGACAAGACGACCGCTGTCCTGAATCATTTTCACCTTATCTGCGGGTGGGGTGCCTAGTGCGTTGGCGATGAGCTTGCATTTTGGCCGGGTGAGCGCTTCAACGAGCAGTGGCGTGGCGGTGGCTTCTGTCCAGCCGAGTAAGCCCATGCTGTGACTGCCGTCAGGCCACTCTGGCACGCCAGCATCGGCGAGTAATTTTTGAGCGAAGTCGATGTGTTCTTTCGGCACCATTTTCCACAGTTCTTTTTCAAGGTCTTCTGGACTCATATCGCCCATGCCTTCATATTTTTGCGGAATTACGATGTCAACGCCGTAGGGTAGGTCGCCGATATGCTCATCTATCCAGTCCAGTTCCGCCTTTAGCTCTTCTGGCGAAAAGCCTACCGCACCAAGAACACCAATGCCGCCGGCCTTGCTGACCGCTACAACCACGTCACGGCAGTGAGTGAATGCGAAGATGGGATACTCGATGCCGAGCTTTTTACATAAATCGGTATACATTATTAGCCTCTGCCTACTAGCGGGGCGCAATTTGAGCGCACCCTAAATTGATGACATTAGTATTGCGGAGGGGATGACCGGTAACAATGGCGGAAGCAATCAATTGCTAATGACGAAAAAGATCAGCCTAAATCCCTTTAGCGTTGGCGAGGTACTTGTACATAGCGCTTGCGCAGCGTAAAAAGTGAGGAGTAGGCTCATTGTTATTCTTACTGGAATGCTGCTAAAAATGGACCATATTAAATCTATTAGCGCTCGTATTTTGCTTTTGCAGATTCGTCATCGGGCATTGGACGAAGAAATAACGCAGTTGGCCGCGAACCCCTATCAGAATCAGTTACTACTGCAGCGACTAAAAAAGGAAAAATTACGTATTAAGGATGATATTGAGTTACTCAAGGACGATCTGATTCCCGACTTAGATGCATAATCGCCAACTACTACACGATTTTATGGTTTTAGTGCGTTGCTGTGAGATATGTCGCACGTATCGTGCTGGTGTTTTCCCCTATTGAATCTTTCAAATAGGGGGATAATAGTCCTTGTCTGGAAGGCCAAGGCATTCAACGGATTGGGTGCGACATCGGATGTCGAAATTCTAAAAACCGGAGCAAGTAATTGCTCCGGTTTTTTTATGCGTTGAGCTTTGCTCTGGGCTTGCTTATGCTCGGCATCTTTTCTTTAGGCTTGGGTCAATATGAGCGACCGCAACTTCGACGGCATTGCAGATCGTTTCCGCAAAAATATTTATGGCAATGCCAAGGGTGAACTGCGGCTAGCGCTGTGTTGGCGTGAACTATTGGCGCAGCTACCCGCGCTGAGTCAGCACTCAAGCTTGGCGGTGTGGGACGCGGGTGGCGGCTTGGGGCAGATGAGTATCCGGCTGGCCGAGCTTGGCCACCAGGTGCTGTTGAACGATATCTCCGCCGATATGCTCGCAATTGCCGAGCAGGATATCGCGGTGGCTGGGGTAGCGGATCAGGTTTCTTTAGCGCTGGCGCCAATTCAGCAGGTGGTTGTGAATCCGGCCAAGCAGCAGGCGTTTGATTTGGTGCTTTGCCATGCCGTATTGGAGTGGGTGAACGACCCAGAAGAGGTGATTGCTGCGCTGGTTGCGGGAATGCGTCCCGGTGGCTACCTGTCGCTGATGTTCTACAACCTCAATGCCTTGATTATTAGTAATATGGCGAAGGGCAATTTGTATAAGTTGCGCGACCGGGATTTTGCCGGTCACCCCGGAGGGCTTACACCACCAGCGCCTCGGCAACCCGAAGAAATGATTGCTGCGCTCGAAGCCGCTGGGCTGGAGCTGGTCGCCAAGCGCGGAATTCGCCTTGTTTACGATTTAATGCCCCGAGCGGTGCGGGCCGAGCGCAGTGTGGCTGATGTCTTGGCGCTAGAGTGGCAATACGGCGACCAAGAGCCTTTTTGGGCGCTGGGTCGCTATGTGCATTTGCTGTGTCGATTGCCTGGGTAAACTTAAGCACTCATTAAGCGTTGCGAAATTGAATTCCGAGCTTTTGGTAAACCGAACCGAGTATCCACAGTGGGCCAATCAGTAAAAATAAAATATTGGTAAAAAACGAGGGCTGTTGGGCTTCGGCTTTGTGGCCAATAAACTGCATTACCCAGGCAATAATCCAAATTGCCCCAGCGGGAATCCACAGCGCTAAAGGTACATAGGCCTGGTAAAGCATAATGCCAGCGGCGAGTAGTATGACAAAGGGCAGCATACCCAGGGCTAAACGGACAGATAGATAGCCGTAGAAAAACATCGCGGCGATCAGCAATATTTGGCCAAGATTGATCGTGGTGTAAGGAATGTTGACCAGCCACAGTAGGGCTACGGTACACACTGCGATGGCCGGTACACACCAAATATGGATACTTTTGTTACGGGGGTTTTGGTGAGAGGCGTCGTATTCGTCTAGCCACTGATTCAGGGTGCGCACAGCGGGTATCTCCAGCAGGGGGTTAAAAACCGTAAACTAGGCCAAGCGTTGCACATCGTCAATGGCCGAATTGACGATGTAAAATGGCATTTCGATTTAAGCCTTAAAATATTAGCTGGCGGCGTGCAGCCTAAGCGAGCTCAATACGTATGAATGCTCGAGTTTTTTTGCGACCTGCCAAGGTGGCGCCTAGGTCCAATAAGCGCATTTGCAATCCATATTTTTCCACAAGACTGCGGTGAGCGATCACGCTTTCTTCTGCGTTAAGCAAATAGGCCGTGGCACTGTGATCTTCACCAAGACGTTTACCTAAAACGGTGCAGGCAGCAATTTTGCATTCGCTGAAGTTGCGTAGACGCTTTACTTTACCGGCATCGCCAGCTGAAAAAGCGTAAATGGCATGTTCATCACCCGCGCACCATACCGGCGTGGCGACAAAGCTGCCGTCGCGTTTTTTGGTACTTAATAAAATATAGTTCGCTTTGTGTAGGGGCTTCATGGTGTGTTTTTCACGGTGATAGAAATGACACTAGTGTGGCGTGTGCCACTAAGGCTGGCAAGAGCGGCTTAAAACAGCGCTGCAGTGTGAATGGTTTCGTTCTTATTTGCCGCCAGTGCTGGCGGCAAATAGGGCATCTAATTTAAGTAAGCGGTGCTGGAGTTGTTTTCCGGCTCACTTAATACAGTGCTGCGATACAATAAAATAGCCCGGTCAGTACGATGGATATTAGGCTAAATTTTGCACCCTGTTGCGCAAACGAATTTAAAGTGTCGCTGTTTGTGCGCATATCGGTTTTCATATTGCTCTCCTAATAGAGATCGTAAATTATGCTAGACCAGCAAAGCTAGCGACTATGCCAATGGTAACAATTGCTAGTAGGCTGTATTTGGCAGCGAGTTCAGCAAAAGAATTGAGGTCTTGGCTTTCGATAGCGGCTTGTAAATGGCTCATGGTGTTTCTCCGGTATATGTTTTGTTGTCTGTCTTGATGACGTAGCCAGTATACGAAGAATCAATCTTTTATTGGGTTACTGATGAGGCGGGCGTTTCGCGGGTGTTGGGCAGATTTAATGGCTTTTTTAATTTATTGGTCATGTGTCTTAGCGTGGTAATACAAGGACTTAGGGCTTGTATTACCTATAGTTTAGCTGGCGGTTAAGGCCCGGTAATCATGGCGCCGGGGTTAAATCCTTGTAATACAGTGATTTTTTCCGGCTTTCGATTACAAGCTAGGCGTAATTCACCGGGGCGCTGTCTGCTAAATTAAAGTCTCGGAGCATCTCGCCCACTAAAAATGTCTCTACTGCCACAGTGCCGCGAGCAAACCAGTCTTTGGCCTCTTGCAACGTGCCCACCTCGTAAACCAATAACGGCCAGGGCAGGCAGCGCAAATCTGCCTCGGGTGGTACACAGTGCTTATCGCAAAAAATAACTTCGGGCTTGAGTGCGGCGAGGGTGGCCAGCTGCCAGTCTGGCCAATAATCAAAGACGGCCGCAAAGCGCTGCCAACCCGCTTGTTGGGCATAAATTAAGGCATCAAGCTCAAAGCTAATGAGTAGGCAGCGGTCGGCCACTGGCCTGAGTACCTTAATGACGGCATCGACTACCTTAGCGGTACCAAAATGATTGAGACTTTCGGCCTTTATTTCAACGTAGGCATTTGCGTTGGGGTAGGTGCGTAATAAGTCGACGATGTCCGCTAGCAAGCACATTGGGTTATTGTGAAATTTGTCGCCAAGGCGTTCTGCTTCTGCGGCATTTAAACTGAGTAAGGCCTCGGCGCTAAAATCCCAAATCAAGCCTTCGCAGCCACACATACGGTCTAAGTTAGGGTCGTGGAATACAAAGGGTACACCGTCGGCGCTGAGCTGAATGTCGAGCTCAATATTGAGCGCACCAACGGCAAGCGCCTCTTGGAAGGCAATTAGCGTGTTCTCGGGGTAGTGTTGGCGCCAGCCGCGATGGGCAATAAAATTAATGGCCTGCATAGGATCCCCATTGATGTGCCATAACGATGGCTAATGGTTTTTACTGTAGCGCTAAATCGCGTTTTGTGGGAGTGCATTTTGGGCCTTGTCGCCCTGTTAATAAACAAAGAATGTACTGATGCTCGGTATGACCGTAGCAGCCGATCATGGCATCGTTACATTCTGTTTTTATTAGGTAAAGGCCTGCTGGAGAAGTAGCGATTAAATGCGTGCTGGCCGCCGAAGTGATTCCAAGGGTTTGGAGTAGTATAAGACCGAACAGATGGCGTAGATCGTAGCCCTGCGGAGGCAGGGGTAGGAGCCCGGTGAATACGTTTGGCGCAGGCGTCTGAGCCCAAGCTTCGTAGGCGGAAATAGACTCCTGCCTGCGCAGGAGTGACGTTCAATTATGGCGCGGGTGACATCCAATTAGAGTGAGGGTAACGTCCAATTCGAGTGAGGGTGACGTTCAATCTTCGCAGGAGTGGTGCGCAGGCGGCCGATAAGGTCTGATATCGGTGCTGCCGCCCCTGCGCGTCATCTCTGAGTAGACCGGGACGGCTATCCTGCTAGACCTTCGACTTCAGGCATTCTCTTGCGCGAACATCTTGGCATTTTACTAACTTTCGCTCAGGCCAGAATAAACATCAATTTACGCTGAAAATCATCGAGCTCAGATACCTTTACATTCACGATCTGCTCTAGCTGATAATTGCTGTGGGCACTGTGCAGGCGCAGGGTGTCGGCGTCGAAGCTTAATTTTTCGGTAATGGTGCGGGCCTCAACAAAGCCGCTAATACCGTAATCTACCAATTCTACGGTGAAACCACCGCCATTGACGTGGGCAATGCGGGCCGGGTAAACCGTGTCGCTAGTGTTAGTGGCAAGGTACTGGTATTGCAGCCACTGCTCCATCTGATTGCTGGCTTGACGGCCGTTGCGCAGGGCTTCTTGTAAGCTAGTTGCGGTTTCTTCGTCTGGGCGCTGAATGCTTTCGCCGCGAAGCTTGGCGCGAATACAGCGCTGTACTATAAGGTCGCTGTATTTGCGCAGTGGCGAGGTAAACGTGCTGTAGCGTTCTAGACCAAGGCCGAAATGGGGCTTTGGCTCAGCACTAATGCTGCCGGGCTGAAGCATGCGGGCAAATATACTGCGCAGTGGGAGGCTGGATTCGCTCGCGTCACAGGCTTTAATGAGGGCTTTATAACCCTCTAGGCTGCTTATGTCGAAATCAATCAGCTCAGGTAATTCTTTGGCGATCACTTTGCGTACATTGTCGAGACGGTCTTCACGCAAACCCGCGTGGCTTACGAACAGTGCTGGGGCGTCGCCTAACCATTCCGCCACACTGCGGTTAGCGGCAAGCATGCACTCCTCCACCAATCGGTGGGCGTCGTTGCGCTCAACTTTAATAATGGCTTCGATTTTACGGTGCTCGTTGAGCTGAAAATGGAAGTCTGCTTGTTCGGGCATCACAATGTGATGTTCGCGGCGATAGCGGTTTAAGGCTTGGCTGGCGGCGTAAAGCTCGTTTAGTGCTGGGTAGCCTAAATCCATTTCACCGTGAATATGGGCGTGTACATCGGTGTAACTTAGCTTGGCGTGGGAACGGATCAGCGCCTCGCTAAATTGAATGTCACTAATGTCGCCATCAATACCAACCTGCAGGGTGCAGACAATAGCGGCGCGATCTTCGTCAGCGAGCAGTGAGCAGGCGCCCTGCGAAATGCTATTGGGTATCATCGGCTGGGTAAAGCCTGGCAGGTAAACGCTGCTGGCGCGTTGTTTGGCGGCGATATCAGTCGGGCTGCCCGGCGCTATTACCGCGCCAGGATCGGCAACGGCAACTTTTAGCAACCAGCCTTGCGCATTGCTTTGAGCCCATAGCGCGTCGTCTAGGTCACGGGTTTCTGCCGAGTCGATGGTGACAAACGGTAAATCCCGCAGATCTTCGCGGCCGTCTAAATACTTATCTTCGGTTATACCGCAGCTCGCGGGCCAGTCTCTAGGCAGTTTGAATTTGCGCTGAGTGTATTTGCCTTCGATACCGGGTTGATCGGGACTGCCGATATTTTCAAGTACCTTTACTTGGGATTTGCCGTCTTTAAAGGGGTGCTGTGCCACTTGGCAGTACAGGAGATCGCCTTCGGCGCATTTTTTCCGCTGTGAAGGTGGAATAAACAGCAATTTGTTAAAGCGCGGCAAGTCGGGTTCTACAAAATGGCCCTGGCCCCGCACCACATAACGACCGGTGAAACAGTCCAGTGGGCTGTCGATCAGTTTTTCCAGCTCGGCTTTAAATTTGCCCTTGTCGTCGGTGTGCACCGTGATCTTTACGCGATCACCGGGAAATACCCGCTGCATATCGTCTGGCGCCAGAAATACATCGCGGTTGTCGTCGAGGCGAACAAAACCGAAGCGGCGTTGACTGCCGCGAACTTCGCCCTCACCTTGATCTTTGGTTTCAACAATATGAGTTTTGAGTTGGCGGAGTTGCTGCAGGGCATTTTTGTCGAGCATGGAGGCCTGGTACCTGTATTCGGGTCGCTAAAAAGGGGTACAGGGTAGCGGAAATGCGCTGCTGAGTCTTCCGATATCAAAGTAATAACGGTTGACATTGATGGCCATCGCTTTTAATAATCAAGCTACGCTGTGTTGTATGGAGCGGGCTGTTGCCGCCAAACTCTTATAGCCTACGGGCTGACAGTAACAAACCTTTCGCGCTTCGCGTTTACGCTGCGCCGTCGCTACCGTTTTACACCCTTCTTTTTGATGCCCTTGTTTATTCCCGGCCCCATTGTGTTCCAGCTTCGACGACGATGATGTGCCGATTTTTCGCTATGTTGCCAACAGAGAGTCCCCTATGGAAAAAATCTTTGTTCTTGATACCAATGTCCTATTGCATGACCCGATGGCGCTAAGCGCCTTTCAAGAGCATCGGGTTGTTATCCCGATGACAGTGCTGGAGGAACTCGATCACATCAAGGACAGGCGCGACAAGGATGTGAGTCGCGAAGCGCGAATTGCCATTAACGCTATAGATAAAATTTTATTCAACGCCAGCCCCAAGGCAATACAAGAAGGGGTGCCTATTCCCTCGGCTCGCAATGATGATAAAAACGGCAGCCTAGCAATATTTCCCGACCAGCTAATTAATCACGACACAGCAGCCCCTTATTTAGACGGCAGTCAGCAGCAAGCCAATGATAATCGGATTATTAATGTCGCCCTGCATCTACAACTTAAAAACCCCGAAGCCTATGTTTGCTTGGTCACCAAAGATATCAATATGCGCCTTAAGGCCAAAGGCTCCGGCTTGGAGAACGTCGAGGACTACCGTAAAGATCGAGTGTTAGAAGACATTCAGTATATGGCCAAGGGCTATGAGCACTTGGCGGGAACATTGTGGGAGTCAGTCGATAAGGTCGACACTCTGCGTGAGGGCAGTCAAACCATCCACGTGCTCAACCGGGAGCTGTTGCCGAAGGCGCATATTAATCAGTTTGTTTACGACGACAATGATTTTGTCGGCATGGTGCGCTCACTTGATGAGCGTAAGCTAGAGCTGCTCGATCTCAGTCGTGATCAGTTGATGCACCAGCGCATGTGGGGCTTGAGTCCGCGCAATTTTGAACAGGCCATGGCGTTTTTTCTCATCGCGCAAAGTCATATTGATATGACGGTGATGACGGGCCCTGCTGGTTCCGGTAAAACGCTAATCGCGCTCGCGTATGGTTTGCACGCCATTTTAGAAGAAAAACGCTATGACAAAATGATTGTGGCGCGCTCTACGCCGCCGATGGCTGAAGACATAGGTTTCTTGCCTGGTACTGAAGAAGAGAAAATGGCGCCTTGGCTGGCGGCTTTTGAGGATAATTTGGAGGTTTTACACGGCAGCGATGAATCGCCTTACAGTAGTATTGAGTACGTAAAAGACAAGGCGAATATTCAATTTAAGTCACTGAATTTTATGCGAGGCCGCTCCTTTAATAATGCCTATATTGTCATTGATGAGGCTCAGAGCCTCACGCAGTTTCAATTAAAATCGATTATTACCCGGGTGGGGGTGAACTCAAAAATCGTGGTCTTGGGCAATTTAGCGCAAATCGACAACAAATATATTTCGCCGTTGACCTCGGGGCTTACGTATCTTGTTGAAAAATGTAAGAATTTCGAACATGCGGGAATAATGCACGTCAACGGCATTGAGCGCTCGCGACTGGCGGCATTCGCTGAAGAAAATCTCTAAGCCTGGGGCGCGGGGGTGGGGCTAATGCGTTTGTTGGGGTTTTAATAATGTCAATACGGTGAATCCGAGCTAGAGCTTGACGCGACTTAAGACTAACGTTAACTCGCTAAAGACTGAAACTTGGAGGGCGTTTATGGACATGACACACGATAAGCGTAAAGCAGCCCCCGGGGTGCCCGATAATGCCTTGAGCATGCTGACAGATTTGCAAAAAATCGCTTTGCGGCGCATCGAAAATTTCGGTTGGCAGTTGAAGTTTATCCGCCATCCGAGCTTTGAGCCGCCATTAGTGGTGGTTGAGAACTCGACCGGTGTCAATATTGGCGTTTTAGAAGAAGACGGTGGGGTAAACTTAAATCCGCAAATTATCTTGCGCGACTAATCCCTGTTTTCGCTTAACCAAAAAACTTAACCACCTGCTGGTCGGGGTCACGGCTGGCCTTGGCATCGTGAAGCTTTTGTAAATATGCTTCCCACTTAGCCTCTTTGGTTTCGCACAGCTCCCGCAAATAAGCCCAAGAAAAAATACCACTGTCGTGGCCGTCGCTGAACACCAGCTGCAACGCGTAATTGCCCACCGGAATTAGCTCAGTAATCTTCACGTGCATTTTGCCGGTTTGCAGCGTCTCCTGTCCTGCGCCATGACCCCGCACCTCAGCCGAGGGCGAATGCACCCGCAAAAACTCAGCGTCCAAAGCAAACTGCTCACCGCTGGCGTAAGTGAGTTCCAGCTGCTGGGACTGCTTGCGAAATTTAATGTCGGTAGGCGCTTGGCTCATGGTGGTGTCCGTTGGTGGCTAGATGCTGGACGGGAGACGGGAGACGCAAATTCAGTAACAGCGTTTTCCGTCTCCCGTGGCGCGTTTTGCGTATCAGAGAATAAAGCGGCTCAAATCCTCATCCTTCGCCAATTCACCCAATTGCTCATTAACGTAATCGGCATCAATTTTTACTGGGTCTTTGATGTCGCCAGCGTCAAAGGAGATTGATTCCAGTAGGCGTTCGAGCATGGTATGGAGGCGGCGAGCGCCGATGTTCTCAGTGCGCTCGTTCACTTCCCACGCGGTTTCGGCTATGCGGCGAATACCATCGGCGGTGAATTCAATACTCAAGCCTTCGGTTCCTAGCAATGCCTGATATTGCTCAGTCAATGAGGCGTGGGGCTCGGTGAGAATGCGCTCAAAATCTTCAGGTGTTAATGCTGAAAGCTCGACCCGAATCGGCAAGCGGCCCTGCAGTTCTGGGATTAGGTCCGATGGCTTGCTGAGATGGAAGGCGCCTGAAGCGACAAACAAAATATGGTCGGTGCGAATGACGCCGTGCTTGGTGCTGACCGTACAGCCTTCAATGAGCGGTAATAAATCCCGCTGTACACCTTCGCGAGACACATCGGCGCCACCGGTTTCTTGGCGCTTGGCGACCTTGTCTATTTCATCAATAAAGACAATGCCATTTTGCTCGGCGGCTTCTACCGCACGGGCTTTCAGTTCCTCTTCATTGATTAGCTTGGCGGCTTCTTCGTCTTGGAGCTGTTTGGCGGCGGCTTTAACGGTTAGGCGACGAGTTTTTTTGCGGTCACCCCCCATTTTAGAGAACATGCCTTGCAGCTGATTGGTCATTTCTTCCATGCCCGGCGGGGCCATGATTTCTACGCCTATCGGTGCCATATTGAGTTCTATTTCAATTTCCCGTTCGTCGAGTTCGCCTTCCCGCAGTTTTTTGCGGAATAGCTGGCGAGTTGTGGTGTTGCGTTCTTCTTCGGTGGCTTCGCCGCGAGCTGGTGGTAATAAGGCGTCGAGAATCCGCTCTTCGGCGGCATCGGCGGCGCGGTGCGCAACTTGCTCCATAGCCTGTTCGCGATACAGTTTAATCGAAACATCAACTAGGTCGCGGATAATGGATTCTACATCCCGGCCAACATAACCCACTTCGGTGAATTTGGTGGCCTCTACCTTAATAAAAGGCGCGTTGGCGAGTTTGGCTAAGCGGCGGGCAATTTCGGTTTTGCCGACGCCGGTGGGGCCAATCATTAAAATGTTCTTGGGGGTGATTTCGTCGCGCAGATCTTCGCTAAGCTGCATGCGGCGCCAGCGGTTGCGCAGGGCAATGGCCACGGCGCGCTTGGCATCACTTTGGCCAACAATGTGTTTATCTAATTCGTGAACAATTTCACGGGGTGTCATGGTCGACATGGAGACTCCGAGGGCGCCCTTGAGCGCTAGTATTCCAAAGATTCAATGGTGCGGCTGTGGTTGGTGTAGATGCAGATATCACCCGCAATGGTCAGGCCTTTTTCAACAATATCACCGGCGCTAAGCTCGGTGTTGTCCATGAGTGCGCGGGCGGCGGCGGTGGCAAAGGAGCCGCCAGAGCCAATGGCAATCATATTGTCTTCGGGTTCGATGACGTCGCCATTGCCGCTGATCACTAAGGTGGTTTCTTTGTCGGCAACAATCAGCAGGGCTTCAAGCTGGCGCAGTGAGCGCTCGCTGCGCCAGGCCTTGGCGAGTTCAACGGCGGCTTTAGTAAGCTTGCCTGAGTGTTTTTCGAGTTGAACTTCGAAGAGTTCAAACAGGGTGAAGGCATCGGCGGTGCCGCCAGCGAAGCCAGCGAGTACTTGTTCTTTATACAGGCGGCGGACTTTGCGGGCGTTGCCCTTCATCACCGTGTTGCCCATGGTGACCTGACCGTCGCCGCCGATAACGACCTGATTATTCCGGCGAACCGAGAGAATTGTGGTGCCGCGAAACTGTTCCACGCGGGACTCCTTATAATTGATAGGGAAAAGCGAGTGTGAACAGGGTTAGTGGGGTTGGCCCTTGAGGTTTTCAAGGGCGCGGCGAGCTTATACTTAGTTCTTTTGGCGAATAACCAGAGTATCAATACTCTCATTAATCAGCTTGCTGCGGGCATCGCTCAAGGTGTTGTGCGATTGGAAGGGGCCAACATAGACGCGATGCCAACGCTCGCCGTTTGCTTCAACTGATTCTACTTTGGCATCGAGGCCGAGTAGCAGAATCTGGGCGCGGCGCCGATCTGCATCAGCGCCTTGGCGGAAGGAGCCGGCCTGCAGAATATACTTTTCCATATTGGGGTCAGGCTTGGCATCTACCGGTGGGCGGTCGTTTTTGGGTGCGCTTGCCGCCGCGACCGGCTTGGGTGCAGGGCGCTCGTCATTGACAATGACTTCGCGCTCAGGGAGCAATGTGAAGAAATCGAATTTGGTGTTTGTGGTCACTTCTTTGCGGTCAGCTTTGACCTTAGCTTCGGCGGCGCTCTTGGCGGCAGCTACCTTAACGTCATTATTGGGTTGTTTGCTCAGTGCGCTGAAGACCAAAACCGAGCAAATTACCCCGGCGATAAAGCCTGTGCCGAGCAATACCGACGCAGGCAGGCCGCTGCTGGCGGGGCTGCGCGTGGCGCCGCGACTGGTTTTTTTGGGAGCTTGTGCCATGCCTTACATTTCCTCTGGTGCTGACACGCCTAATAAGCTCAGGCCGTTGCGCAAGACTTGTTGTACTGCGCAGGCCAAGGCAAGTCGGGCGTCGCGCACAGCGACATCTTCGCCGAGCATTTTGTGTGCGTTGTAATAGGTGTGAAAGTCGCCAGCCAATTCCCGCAAATAATGCGCCAAGCTGTGGGGCTCAAAGTGCTCGGCGGCGCTGGCCAGTGTCTCAGGGTAGCGTGACAATTTTACTAACAGGTCTTTTTCGGCTTCATTATCTAGCTTGGCTAAATTGGCAAGACCCGCGGCTGGCGTCCATGTTTCGCCCTGCTCAGCGAGTTTGCGCAGAATGCTCGCTACCCGAGCGTGGGCGTACTGAATATAGTAAACCGGATTGTCCTTGGTCTCGGACTTCGCTAATTCCAAATCGAAATCGGTGGCTTGGTCGGCCTTGCGCATAATATAAAAGAAGCGTGCGGCGTCGTTGCCAACGTCTTCACGCAGCTCGCGCAGGGTCACAAAAGAGCCCGAGCGGGTCGACATTTGTACTTGCTGGTCGCCGCGATACAGCGACACAAACTGCACCAGCCGCACCACGAGTTTTTCGGGATCGATGCCCATGGCTTGCAGTGCTGCTTTAACCCGGCAGATATAGCCATGGTGATCGGCGCCCCAAATATTGACCACGGTGTCGAAGCCGCGCTCAAACTTATTGAGGTGGTAGGCAATGTCGGAGGCGAAATAGGTGGTTTGACCATTGTCGCGCTTCACCACGCGGTCTTTGTCGTCGCCAAAGCGGGTCGACATAAACCACAGGGCGCCATCGCGCTCTTCAATAAAGCCATTGTCCTGTAATTTGGCGATGGCGCGGGCGACCTGATCGGGGTTCTGGGTCAGGCTGCGCTCAGAAAACCACTGTTGGTATTCGATGCCGAATTCCGCCAAATCGCTGCGAATATCGCCAAGAATGGCATCTAAACCCTTGTTAAACGTAATCTGGTAGTTGTCGCCAAGTAGCGCTTTGGCGCGGTTGATAAGACCGTCGATATGTTTTTCTTTGTCGCCCTCGGGGGCGTCAGCGCAAACGCCAGCAAAGGCCTCAGCGGCGGAGTGGCGCAGAATTTCGCCGTGCTCGGCCAGCAGCTCGCGGCCATAGTCAGCAATATAGTCACCCTGGTAGCCATTGCTGGGGAAGGTGATGGTTTCGCCGCAGGCTTGCAAATAGCGCAGCCATACGCTGGTGCCGAGGATATCCATCTGGCGACCGGCGTCATTCACGTAATATTCACGGCACACATCGTAGCCAGCGGCTTCCAGCATATTGGCAACGCTGGCGCCGTAGGCTGCGCCGCGACCGTGGCCAACGTGCAGCGGGCCAGTCGGGTTGGCAGAGACAAACTCAACCTGCATCGATTTATTGCGGCTGGCGTGACGGCCAAACTGCTCACCCTGAGCGAAAATATCGTGTAAAACCTGATAGTTACTGGCTTCGTCAACGAAAAAGTTAATAAAGCCGGGGCCGGCGATGTCGACTTTAACAATATCGCTGGTCTCGGGCAGGGCATCGACAATGAGTTGGGCAATGGCGCGGGGGTTAGACTTTAAGGGCTTGGCCAAGGTCATCGCGATATTGCTGGCAAAATCGCCGTGGGCCTTGTCGCGGGTGTGCTCCACCTGAATATTTGCCACCAGATCTTCCGGCCAAGCGTGGGCGCTGCGCAGGGTTTGCAGGGCCTGATGGATATGTGCGGCAACTTTCTCTTTCATGGCGTGGGGCTAACTCTCTGGCGCGAAACAAGGCCGCGTATTATCCCTGTTTACGTCTGTCGGGGCTAGTGTCGGAAAGGCTGGCGCGGCCTTATTCCCCGCAATAGTGCCTAAAACAAATCTATCGGGTCTACATCGACCGACCAGCGCAGGCTTTTGTGCTTGGGCAGTTGGTCGCCGGTGTGGCAGGCAATGGCGAGTTGGCGGTGTAGGATGGGGCGGCGCTCAGCTTGGAGAATGAGCGCGGCGCGAAAACGTCCGGCTTTGCGGGTCATGGGGGCGGGCAGCGGGCCGACAATACTCCAGCTGTTATCGCCAGTGGTAAGCTCGCTACGAATTGCGGCTAAGAAGTCTTCGGCGCAGCGCAGGCTGCTAGCGTCGGCGCGAATCACGGCGCTAAAGCTCACTGGTGGCAAGCTCAGTAATTGGCGCTCGGCCAGTAACTGTTGGGCAAAGGGTTGGTAGCCCTCGCTCACCAGTGCCAGCAGGGCAGGGTGATCTGGACAGTGGGTTTGAATATAAACTCGGCCGGGTTTGTCGGCGCGACCCGCGCGACCGGCTACTTGTACCAGTAATTGGCCGCTGCGCTCGGGGGCGCGGAAGTCGGCGCTAAATAAACCGCCGTCTATATCAATAATGCCGACGAGAGTGACGTCGGGAAAGTGGTGACCTTTGGCCAGCATTTGGGTGCCAACCAATATGCTGGGGCGGCCGTCGCGAATACCATCGACTAAACTTTGCATGCTGCCCTTGGCCGAGGTGGTGTCGCGGTCTATGCGAATAACGTCAACGTCGGGGAAATGACGTTTAAGGCTGAGCTCGAGGCGCTCAGTACCCGGCCCCTGAAAAATCAACTGGCTGTTGTGGCACTGGGGGCAAATGCTTGGTAGTGGTTCTCTGGCGTCACAGTGGTGGCAGCGCAGCTCGCGGCGGCCGAAATGGGCGGTCATTTTGGCGTCGCAGGCTTGGCAGTTGGCTACCCAGCCGCAGCCATGGCATTGCAATAAGGGTGAAAAGCCCCGGCGGTTGAGGAAAATTAAAACCTGATTGCCCGCTTGCAGGGTGTCGTGGGCAGCGTCGAGCAGGGTTTTACTTAGCCCTTCATCGAGGTTTTGCTGGCGAATATCCAGAAGGCGAATATCGGGTTTGCTGGCGATACCTGCGCGCTCGCGCAGTTCGAGCAATTGATAGCGGTCTTGGCCAACGTTGTGCAGGCTGTCGAGGCTTGGGGTGGCGCTGCCGAGCACCACAGGGCAGTTATGGTCGGCGGCGCGCTTAACGGCAATGTCGCGGGCCGAGTAGCGCCAGCCCTCTTGTTGTTTGTAGGACGCGTCGTGCTCTTCATCGACAATAACCAGTCCAAGGTTTTGAAATGGCGTAAACACCGCCGAGCGGGTGCCAAGCAGAATTCGCGCGCGGCCGCTGCTAATGTCCTGCCAGCTGCGATAGCGCTCGCCGTCGCTGAGGCCCGAATGCAGGGCGCGAACTTGGCCGGGAAAGCGGCTTTCAAAGCGCTCTAAGGTCTGTGGGGTTAGGCCAATTTCAGGAATCAGAGTGAGTACTTGCTCGCCCCGAGCCAAACACTCTGCAATGCTGCGCAAATACACCTCGGTTTTACCGCTACCGGTGACGCCGTCGAGCAGGTAGCGCGCAAATTGGCCGAGACTATTGCTGACGGCTGATACGGCGTGTTGCTGTTCGGCATTGAGTGCAAGTTCGGTGTTGTTTGCGTCGATACTTGGCGCGGCAGGGGTGTCGGCTTGCTGTAAATAGCCGCCATTAATCAGGGCGTTGAGCACCGCATTGCTGTAGCCAAGGTCTTTGATTTGGCGGCGAGACAGTTGTCCCGCTTGCCGAATTACTGCTAATAAGCTGATCTGCTGGTGGGCGCGAGAGGCCGGTTGCGGCAGTTCCTCCCAGTTGGCGCTGAGCTGCCAGTACTGGGCGGGCTTTTCTTTTGGGGGGCTGGCTTTGCGCAGCACTACCGGCAGCATTTGCGCAAAACAATCACCAACTGGGTGGTGATAATAGTCGGCGGCCCAGCGGCCGAGCTGGACTAAATCGGTTGCTAGGCTAGGCTGTTCTTCGAGGACTTTTAAGACGGCTTTTAATTTATTGCTGGGTATGTCGCAGATGACATCAAGTGCGATAACAACGCCCACTAATTGTTGGCGGCCGAAGGGGATGCTCACGCGTAAGCCAATTTCTGCGTCGCGCCCCAAACTCTCCGGCCATAGGTAGTCAAAACCTCGGCGCAGAGGGCAGGGGACGGCGACGGTGACGAGTTTTGACATAAAGCGGCGGCTATTTGGGCGTGTGAAAACGCCAGTGTATAAGAATTATGGCTTGGGGCAGAGCGAAGTTTTTGCGCAACGGCGCGCGCGGCTTGCTTCTTGGGATAATTCTGTTAACATTCGCCGCCTGAATTTCAAGCTAATTTTGAAAGTAGCAGCCTGCGCGGTGCCCGGCAAACGATCGGGTGGCGGCGTCCATTGAGGAAAGACCCATGAAAGCAGATATCCATCCAAATTATGTTGCCATGAGCGTGACTTGCAGCTGTGGTAACGCCTTTGAAACGCGTTCTACTCTGGGCGATGCCCTGCACGTTGACGTTTGTTCATCCTGCCACCCGTTCTACACTGGTAAGCAGAAAATGCTTGATACCGGCGGCCGTGTTGATAAGTTCCGCAAGCGTTTTGGTTCACGCGGCGCAGTGGCGGCACCTACCGAGTAATTTCCCGGTAGTGCTTAGTGGCTGCGCAGGCAGCCACCATAGAAATGCCCGGTGCTCATCTGACCGGGCATTTTTGTTTGTGAGCTTTGAGTTTAGGTCGAATCTCGCATTAATACGCTAAGCTTGTCGTTACCCGCGGTGACAGTAAATGTTGTCGTTGAATACAAGAATGCCTTTAAAACCCAGCTGTGACGGGCTTTGTCACATACAGTGACTTGTTACTGCAAGTTCTTTTCTATATGCTTTCTCGCCTCTCTGAGAATGCATTCATATTGGGATTAATCGAATGTCCAAAGATGTTAAGCAGGCGGCTCTGGATTACCACTCGCTCCCGACACCAGGCAAAATCGGCATTATGCTGACCAAGCCTGCCGAAACCCAGTACGACTTATCATTGGCCTACAGCCCCGGTGTGGCCGAGCCAGTGCGGGAAATTGCCCGCGATCCTGCTAATGCTTACAAATACACCAGTAAGGGAAATTTGGTTGCGGTTATTTCCAACGGTACTGCTATTTTGGGTTTGGGCGATTTAGGTCCCTTGGCCAGCAAGCCGGTAATGGAAGGCAAGGCGCTTTTGTTTAAGCGCTTTGCCGATATCGATTCGATTGATATTGAAGTTGATGCAGAAGACAGCCAAGCATTTATCGACACCGTTAAGCGTATTTCCATTACCTTCGGCGGCATTAACCTTGAAGATATCAAGGCGCCCGAGTGTTTTGAGATAGAGCGAGTTCTGAAAGAGCAGTGCGATATTCCGGTTTTCCATGACGACCAGCACGGCACCGCCATTGTGACGGCAGCCGGCATGTTGAATGCGCTGGAAATTCAGGGCAAAAACCTAGAAACCGCCAAAGTAGTTTGTCTTGGTGCAGGGTCTGCTGCTATCGCTTGCATGCGTCTGCTGGTTAGCCTTGGCGCTCGTTACGAAAATATCTTTATGATTGACCGCAGCGGCGTGATTTATCCTGGCCGCGACGGTGTTAACGAGTATAAAAAAGAGTTCCAAAACGATACCGAGGCCCGCACCCTGCAAGATGCGATTAAAGACGCCGATGTATTCGTGGGTTTGTCGGGAGCGGATCTGCTCAGTGCTGAGATGCTCTTGTCGATGGCGCCAAAGCCGATTGTGTTCGCCTGCTCTAATCCAGACCCAGAGATTCAGCCCGAGTTAGCGCTGTCAGTGCGCAGCGACTTAATTATGGCAACAGGGCGCTCCGATTACCCGAACCAGGTTAATAATGTCTTGGGTTTTCCGTTTATTTTCCGGGGTGCGTTAGACGTTCGTTCCACGGCCATTAACGAAGAAATGAAAATTGCTGCGGTGCACGCGCTTCGTGAATTGGCGAAAGAGCCGGTTCCGCAGGTTGTTATAGATGCCTGTGGCGTGACGGAATTGGCCTTCGGTCCCGATTACATTATTCCTAAGCCGGTAGACCGCCGTTTGCTAGGCAAAGTGTCGGCGGCGGTTGCGCAAGCGGCTGTTGACACTGGCGTCGCTAATTTGCCGTATCCGGCGCATTATCCGCTGAGCTAGACGTTAGATATCAGACGCTAAAACAAAGCCGCCGTAATTTAGCTTACGGCGGCTTTTTTATGGCGCTGAGTTTGGCTTAATTCTTATCGCCGTTCTGGGCGATAATCTCTTGAATACGTTCTCTTAACCATTGGTGGGCGGTGTCATTATTGGCGCTGCGATGCCAGTACATCTGCATTTCCAGTGCGGGCAGTTTTAGTGGCAGTGGGTGACTTTGCAGGGGTAAAAACTGTTGGAAACGCAGCGCCAAATGCCGTGGCAGGGTCAGTAATAAATCTGACTCGGCAACGATATGGCTGGCGGAATAGTAACTTTGGCCACGTAAAATAATATTGCGATTTAGGCCCTTGCGGTTGAGAGCGGCATCTTCAATCACGCTGCCCCGGCTGCGACCAGACACCGCAATGTGTTGGGCTTGCAGATAGTTTTTCAGGCTTAGCGCCGCTGCTTCCAGTGGATGCCCCTTGCGCATCATCACCCATAGATCATCTTTAAATAAGAATTGCTGTTGAATGCTGGGGTCAACGGCTTGCGGGATATCGACCGCCATTGATATTTCGCCGCTGATTAATTGGCGGCTGAGTTGATCGCGAGCTAGGCGCTGACTTTGTAAACGTATGCCCGGCGCGTACTCCTGCAATTGCTTAATTAGGCTGGGTAGGGCGACGAACTCCATTGGGTCGCCCATACTAATAATAAAGCGGCGCTTAGACGTGGCGGGGTCGAACTGCTGGCCGCGATGCAAACTCTCTTGGAGTGAAATTAATGAATTGCTGATGTCGGCGGCAATACTGTCGGCTAGTGGGGTGGGGGCAATACTCCGGCCACGGCGAACAAACAGTGGGTCGTCAAAATGCTCGCGCAAACGTGCAAGGGCATTGCTCACCGCCGGTTGGGTAATGTGCAGGTCTTTGGCGGCCTCGGTAAGCGAGTTGGCGCGGTAGACCGCGTCGAATACTTTGAACAGATTGAGATCCATAGGCTTAGCCGTTTAATTCATTCGCAGTAGTGATGATATAACATTTATAAAATAAATTAGACTGATATTTAAACTGGCCGTATGTTTGATGGAATAACTGAGGAGAGTAAGTCATGGATTTTAGTCACAGCCCACGCTGCCAAGAATTGATCGATCAGGTGCGCGCCTTTATTAAAGATCGCGTAGAACCCTTAGAGGCTGAGCTGCTACCTGCAATGCTGGCTAGCCGTGACGGTGGCGACTGGACTAAATGGCGGGTCGATCCGAGAATTGAAGCCCTTAAAGCGGAAGCGAAAGGCTTGGGTTTGTGGAATTTCTTCTTGCACGACGCTGAGCGCGGAGCCGGTTTGTCCACCTTGGAATACGCGCCCTTAGCCGAAGAAATGGGGCGCTCGCATATTGCCGCCCAAATTTTTAATTGCAACGCCCCAGATACCGGCAATATGGAAGTGCTGTGGAAGTACGGTAGCGAAGCGCAAAAGCAGCAGTGGTTAGAACCCCTGCTCGAAGGCAAGATTCGCTCGGTATTTTTCATGACCGAGCCAGATGTCGCTTCTTCAGATGCGACCAATATGGAAGCCACCATCATTGAAGATGGCGATGACCTCATTCTCAACGGTAAAAAGTGGTGGTCGTCTGGGGTGGGTGATCCGCGCTGCGAAATTGGTATTTTTATGGGGGTGAGTAATCCCGAAGCCGCTCGTCACAGCCAGCACTCAATGGTGCTGGTGCCAATGAAAACGCCCGGCGTGGTCATTAAACGAATGTTGCCGGTGTTCAATGCCTACGATGCGCCTGAGGGACACGGTGAAGTGTGGTTTGAAAATGTACGCGTGCCCAAGAGCAATATGATTTTGGGTGCCGGACGTGGTTTTGAAATTGCCCAAGGACGGCTTGGGCCTGGCCGGATTCACCACTGCATGCGGGCCTTGGGCGCCGCAGAAAAAGCCTTAGAACTCATGATTAAGCGCGGCAAGTCGCGTATCGCCTTTGGTAAACCCCTCATTAATTTGGGCGGCAACCAAGAGCGCATTGCAAACTTGCGTATCGCAATCGACCAAGCGCGCCTGCTGACCCTCTATGCGGCATGGAAAATAGACAATGTTGGCGCGCTGGCCGCGCTGACTGAAATTTCTGCGATTAAAGTTGTTGCGCCCAATGTGCTGCAAGACGTGGTCGATGCCGCCATTCAAATTCACGGCGGCGCTGGGGTTTCCAACGACACACCGTTGGCGGGCATGTTTGCCATGGCTCGGGTGTTGCGTCTGGCCGATGGCCCCGATGAAGTTCATCGCGGCCTGATTGCCAGAATGGAGTTAGCTAAATACAAATAGGCTGCGGCCAAAATCAAGTATCAATAATAGGGCCTCACGCGGGAGCAAGAAAAATATGGATTCAAAACGGGTTTTTATCACGGGTGGTGCGTCTGGCTTGGGTTTGGCGTTAGCTAAATGCTTTGCCGACGCCGGTTATTGGGTGTGTATTGGCGACGTAAACGACAGCCGGGGCGCAGAGGCATTGGCCGAATTGCAGGCCAAGACTACCGCGCACTATTGCAACTGTGATGTCACCCAAGAGAGCGCATTGCAAGCCGCTGCCGACTGGCTGCTCAGTGAGTGGGGCGGTGTCGATGTGGTGGTGAATAACGCGGGCGTGGCCTCGGCGGGGGGCATTACCGAATTTCCCCTGAGCGACTGGGAGTGGATAGTTGATATTAATGTGCTGGGCGTGGTGCGCGGCTGTAAGGTTTTTGCAAAACTGATGCAGGCTCAGGGCAGTGGTCACTTGGTGAATGTTGCCTCTTTGGCGGGTTTGATTTCGCCGCCGAAAATGGCGTCCTACTGTGCGACGAAGGCGGCGGTAGTGGCGATATCTGAGGTGCTGACCTTGGAGTTAGACCCAGACAATATTGCGGTGTCGGTGGTTTGCCCGAGCTTTTTTCGCACCAATTTGGCAGAGTCAGTGCGGGCTTCAGATGCCGACTCCCAAGCTGCCACTCAGCGCTTGGTGAACAAGGCCAAGCTCAGTGCCGACGAGATCGCCAGCCGCGTCTTTGCCTCTATTGAAAAGCGCGAGTTTTATATTTTGCCTCACCCTGAAGGGCGCAAAATTTGGCGCCTAAAGCGCTGGTTACCGTTTCCGCGTTTTCGCGCCATGATGCTCAAGCAAACCAATCGCATGATGAGTAAGCGCGATGCCAGAAAATAGCGGCTTAATTGATGTTGCCGGTGGTGTGCGCAGCGGCGAGGAGCTGGATATCGCTGCGGTGGATGCCTGGCTAAAACCGCGGATTGCCGGTTTAAGTGGCGAACCCGTGGTGACGCAATACAGCGGTGGTGCGTCGAACTGGACCTACCGCCTAGAATACCCAAGTCACGATCTCATTCTGCGGCGGCCGCCCAAAGGTACCAAGGCGAAGTCTGCCCACGATATGGGGCGGGAGCACAAAGTGCAGGCCGCTTTGGCCCCGGTGTTTCCCTACGTGCCAGAGATGCTGGCGTTTTGTGATGACCCGGCGGTAATCGATTGCGATTTTTATGTAATGCGGCGTATTCCGGGCCTGATTCCCCGCGCCAATATGCCCAAGGGCTTGGTGCTGAGTGCAGAGCAGACTCGGGATTTATGTCTTTCCGTGGTCGACAAGCTCGTCGCGCTTCATCAAGTGGATTACCGCGCGGCGGGCTTAGAAGACTTGGGCAAGGGCGAGGGCTATTGCGAGCGGCAGGTTAAGGGCTGGAGCGGACGGTATAGCAAAGCCAAAACTTGGAATGTGCCCTCGTTTAAAAAAGTGATGAGCTGGCTGGCGGCCAACACCCCCAGCGACGTGCGCAGCTGCGTGATTCACAACGACTTCCGGTTTGACAATGTGGTGCTCGACCCCGCTAATCCGAGCTCGGTTTTGGGTATTCTCGATTGGGAAATGGCAACCCTTGGCGACCCGCTAATGGACTTGGGCAGCGCTTTAGCCTATTGGGTTCAGGCCGATGATGACCGCTTTATGCGCTCGACGCGACGCCAGCCAACGCATTTGCCTGGCATGTTAAGCCGCGACGAAGTGCTTGAATATTATAGCGAAAAGATGGGCCTGAAAATCGACAATTGGGCATTTTACGAGGTGTTTGGCTTATTCCGGTTAGCGGGAATCATTCAGCAAATTTACTATCGCTACTACCATAAGCAGACGAATAACCCGGCGTTTAAAAACTTCTGGGTGGTGGTTTGGTATCTCGACCGTCGTTGCCGACGCATCATTCGAGAGCAGCGCTGATGCCCGCGCTGTATCTAATTCGCCACGGTCAGGCCTCGTTCGACGCAGAAGATTACGATCAGTTGTCCTCGCTGGGTGAGCAGCAGGCGGCGCATTTAGGTCGCGCTTTTGCGGCAACGGCGCTACGCCCTCAGCATATTGTCTGTGGCGGCATGAAGCGCCATCGGCAGACGGCAGAGCATTGTTTAGCGGGCTTGAACGGAGAGTCCGTTAGCGAGGTGGATTGGCAAATAGACCCCGACTGGAACGAGTACGATCATCTCGATTTACTGCAGGCATACACCGTCGCACCCGGGCAGGGTGAGCAGATGGTGGCCGATATGGCGGGTGAAAATCCCCGCGCCGGATTTCAGCGTCACTTTGCCAAGGCAATGCAACGCTGGGTCAGTGGTCAATACGATGGCGAATACGCCGAAAGTTGGGCGCAGTTTAGCGCCCGTATTCGTCGCGGTTTAGACGCAGCGAGTCGCAATGCCAAAGGCAATGTCTTTGTTTTTACCTCGGGTGGTGCGATCTCGGCGGTGTGTGGGCAAGTACTGGGTTTAAACGCTAACGCTAGCGCCGAGTTGAGTTGGCAATTAGCCAACGCCGCCTATAGCAAAATTCTCAGCGGCCAGTCGGGCCTCAAATTGCTCAGTATTAATGAGCACAGCCACTTCGATGGCCGTCATCGCGAACTCCTTAGTTATCGTTAACACGGAAATTTATTATGCGTAAAAATATTCTTATTACTGGCGCGAGCTCGGGCTTGGGTGAAGGTATGGCCCGTGAGTTTGCCGCCAAGGGTTGTAATCTCGCCTTGTGCGCTCGCCGTATTGAGCCCATGCAAACCTTAAAAGCGGAGCTAGAAGCTGCGCACCCCGGCGTAAAGATTTTTATTCGTGAGCTGGATGTTTGTGATTACGAAAAGGTTTTTGAGGTTTTTCGCGCCTTTCGCGATGATCTTGGCAGCCTAGACCGAGTGATTGTGAACGCGGGTATGGGTAAGGGCGCATCCTTGGGCACTGGCCATTTTGCGGCGAATCGGCAAACCGCAGAAACTAATTTTATTGGCGCGCTGGCGCAGTGCGAAGCGGCGCTGGAAATATTCCGCGCCCAAAACAGTGGCCATTTAGTCACCGTGTCGTCTATGAGTGCAGTGCGCGGCGGCGCACGCGCATTAAATGTTTACGCCGCTAGCAAAGCGGGCCTGCGCAATATGACCGAAGGTATTCGCGCCGATATGATCGGCACGCCGATTAAAGTTAGCTGCATACTGCCGGGCTTTATTCTTACACCAATCAACTCTGGTCTTAAAAAAGCGCCGCTGCGGGTGGATTTAAAAACTGGCTGTAAAGCAATGGTTAAGGCCATAGAAAAAGAACCCCCCGAAGCCAAAGTGCCAGGCTGGCCTTGGGTTGCCGTGGGGTTTGCAATGAAGGTATTGCCTTTGAGCGTTGTGTCGAAGATGACCTAGCGCGGCGAGATGCTTGCTCCTGCCTTCGCAGGGGTGACCGGGAGACAGAAAACGCAAAAACAGGTTCGCGCGCTGTGAGTCATACCTGCGAAGGCAGGTATCCATGTGTGCAAAGCGAATGCCTTAGCGTTCACCGTCTCTCGTCAAGCATTCTGCATCACTTCAGTTTTTTGTACTTCACCCGCTTTGGCCCCGCATTTTTCCCTTTACGCTGCACAAAATCCTCGTGGTATTCAGCGTAATTGCCTTCAAAGAACACAATATCACTATCGCCTTCGTAGGCCAGGATGTGGGTGGCAATGCGGTCGAGGAACCAGCGATCGTGGGAGATCACCAGTGCACAGCCTGGGAAGTCGAGTAGTGCGTCTTCCAGTGCACGCAGGGTTTCTACGTCCAAGTCGTTGGAGGGTTCGTCGAGTAGCAAGACGTTGCCGCCTTCTTTTAGGGTGCATGCCAAATGCAGGCGGCCGCGCTCACCACCAGACAATTCACCAACCCGCTTTTGCTGATCGCTGCCTTTAAAGTTGAAGCGGCCAATGTACGCCCGCGACGGCACTTCATAGCTGCCAATGCGCAAAATATCTTGGCCTTCGGATACGGCTTCCCAAACGGTTTGCTTGTCGTCGAGGTCGTCGCGCATCTGCTCAACCGAGACCAGTTTTACGGTCTCGCCAATGACAATTTCGCCGCTGTCAGGCTGCTCTTTGCCGGTCATCATGCGCAGTAAGGTCGATTTACCGGCGCCGTTACCGCCGATAATGCCGACAATCGCGCCCTTGGGAATGGCAAAGCTCAGGTTGTTAATTAGCAGGCGGTCGCCATAGCTTTTACTTACGCCGTTAACCTCGATCACCTTGTCGCCAAGGCGGGGTCCTGGTGGAATATAAATTTCGTTGGTTTCGCTGCGGTTTTGGAATTCCTGCGAGTTTAGTTCTTCAAAGCGAGCGAGACGCGCCTTGCTCTTACTCTGGCGCCCCTTGGCGTTGCTGCGCACCCACTCTAATTCGGCGGCAATGGTCTTTTTGCGCGAGGCGTCAGACTTGGCTTCTTGGGCAAGGCGGGCATCTTTGGCTTCTAGCCAGTCGGAGTAATTGCCCTCGTAGGGAATACCGCGACCGCGATCCAATTCCAAAATCCAGCCAGCGGCGTTGTCGAGGAAGTAGCGGTCGTGGGTAATGGCCACTACGGTGCCGGGGAAGTCGCATAAAAAGCGTTCTAGCCAGCCAACCGATTCTGCGTCCAAGTGGTTGGTGGGCTCGTCCAGCAGGAGCATGTCGGGGTTAGATAGCAGTAGGCGACACAGGGCAACACGGCGGCGTTCACCGCCCGACAGCGTCGTTACATCGGCGTCCCAGGGTGGTAGGCGCAGGGCGTCCGCCGCCACTTCCAATTTGTGATCGAGGTTGTGGGCGTCGGTGGCTTGAATAATATCTTCGAGCTGGGCTTGGCGTTTGGCCAGGGCATCAAAGTCGGCATCGGGTTCAGCGTAGGCGGCATACACCTGATCCAACTCGGTAAGCGCATTTTTGGCTTCGGCCACGCCGTCTTCAACATTTCCGCGCACGTCTTTAGCGGGATCTAAGGCGGGCTCTTGCGACAAATAGCCTATCTTGGTGCCGGGCTGAGGGCGGGCTTCACCGTTAAACTCAGTATCAACCCCGGCCATAATCCGCAGTAGGGTGGATTTACCAGAGCCATTGAGGCCAAGCACACCGATTTTAGCGCCGGGGAAAAAGGATAGAGAGATGTCGTGCAGAATTTCGCGCTTGGGGGGCACGACCTTGCTGACACGGTTCATGGTATAGACGAATTGCGCCATGCTGACTCCTGAAAATAGCGGAAAGCCGCAGTATACGGCGGCTTAGAAACAGGGAAGAAAGGTACCGAAAGCGACGATATTGCGCAAGGTGGTATTGGCGCAGTGTGGTGGTATGTGCGGGCCGCCCTGGCAATAATATTGCTCGACAAGCTCGCTAGCGTTATTCTGCGCGGGTATCCGCTGCGACCTGTGCGCAGCGAATAGCCATGGGATGGCGCGCATACTCCTTGTTTTATATTCCGTGAGTTTTCCTGCTAGGCCCTTTATTTGTTGTTGTGCGCTATTTGCATCGCGCAATGTGGGGGCGATTAAAGCTGCGTTTCGTGGGCTTGGTAGGGGTTCGTGCCGCTTGTATCGTGTTTGCTTGTTGGCGTTTGCCCTAGAGGAACTTGATGAAATTCAATGTCAGTGTTTGCTGTGACAAATGCGCATGTACCACCCATTGCCAGCTCGCCCTGTTTAATCGTCCGCAGCAGCCATGGACGTTTCGCTGCGCCGCTTGTGGCGCTCAAATCGACATTACCATGGCCGCAAATGCGGATCACTCCAAGGTTGTTACCAAGGTGCAGGGTGCCAGTAAACTCCATGAGCGTTGGCTTTAAACGTATCAGCTATCGCGTAGAAATCATTTTTCGCCACCTTCGAATATAGCCCATTAATAATACTGGACTTTAATGCGCCTGCCGCGCTTTGCGCCCCGTCATTTTCAGACACGGGAATGTAATTGTTATGCCAACATTAAACGGTGCCGATAACGCGCATTTATTGTACAATGCGCGGCTTTTCAGAGCCTGTGTATGCCTCGGGGGTAGTGATGTTTAGTAAAGAGATGACAATAGCCGGATTTGACGCTGAAATTTGGTCTTCGATCCAAGAGGAAGAAGTGCGTCAGGAAGAGCATATTGAACTGATCGCGTCGGAAAACTACACCAGCCCAGCGGTAATGCAGGCGCAGGGTACGGTGCTGACCAATAAATACGCCGAAGGCTATCCCGGTAAGCGCTACTACGGTGGCTGCGAGTACGTGGATAAAGCCGAAACCTTGGCGATTGATCGCGCTAAGGCGCTGTTTGGCGCCGATTACGCTAACGTTCAGCCCCACTCCGGTTCACAGGCCAATGGCGCGGTATACCAAGCCTTAGTGCTGCCAGGTGAAACAGTATTGGGCATGAGTTTGGATGCGGGCGGTCACTTGACCCACGGTGCCAAGCCCAACTTCTCAGGCAAAACCTATAATGCGGTTCAGTACGGTCTGAACAATGCAACCGGCGAAATCGACTACGCCCAGGTTGAAGCGCTGGCGCTTGAGCACAAGCCTAAAATGATAGTGGCTGGCTTCTCTGCTTACTCCGGTATTGTTGATTGGGCAAAATTCCGTGAAATCGCCGATATGGTTGGCGCCTACCTGATGGTCGACATGGCACACGTTGCCGGTTTAGTTGCCGCTGGCATCTACCCCAACCCAATTCAGTATGCCGACGTGGTTACCACCACCACCCATAAAACCCTGCGCGGTCCACGCGGCGGTTTGATTTTGGCCAAGGCCAATCCTGAGATCGAGAAAAAGCTGAACTCAGCGGTATTCCCCGGTGGTCAGGGCGGCCCGCTGATGCATGTCATTGCGGCTAAAGCAGTTAGCTTCAAAGAGGCGATGACCCCCGAGTACGTCACCTATCAAAAGCAGGTAGTAGCCAACGCCAAGGCCATGGCCAAAACCTTTATTGGTCGCGGTATTAATATTGTGTCTGGCGGTACTGAAAACCACCTGATGCTGGTCGACCTCATCGGTAAGTCTTACACCGGTAAAGACGCCGATGCCGCACTGGGCGCCGCAAACATCACCGTTAACAAAAATGCGGTGCCAAACGACCCACGTTCACCGTTCATCACCAGTGGTTTACGCGTTGGTACGCCTGCGGTCACTACTCGCGGCTTCAAAGAAGCCGAGTGTGTAGAGCTGGCCAACTGGATGTGCGACGTACTTGAAGCACTAGAAGCCGGCGATGCCACGGCCAAAATCGAAGAAGTGAAAGTGAAGGTTCTGGAAATCTGTAAGCGCTATCCCGTTTACGCTTAATGCTGGACGGGAGGCGGGAGACGCAAAACAGTTGCGGCGCATCGCGCCGTTTTCTTAGCGTCTTCCGTCTCCCATCAAGCCTCTCCCACACTGTGCTAAACTTCGGCAATATTAAACGCCCCTGAGGCAAAACCATGCGCTGCCCGTTCTGCAATTTTGACGACACCAAGGTAATCGATTCTCGGCTGGTTGCCGAGGGTGGACAGGTTCGTCGGCGGCGGGAGTGTTTGTCTTGCTCTGAACGTTTTACCACCTACGAAAGCGCTGAGCTCTTGATGCCCAAAATCATCAAGAGCGACGGTTCTCGCGAGCCCTTTGATGAAGCCAAAATGCGCTCTGGGGTGCTAAAGGCTTTAGAGAAACGGCCGGTCAGTGTTGAGAATATCGAGGCGGAAATTAGCGGCATCAAACGTCGTATTCAGGCAACGGGTGAGCGCGAAATTGGCAGCCGCGATGTGGGTGAGCAAGTGATGGAGGCCTTAAAAGCGCTAGATCACGTAGCCTATGTACGTTTTGCATCGGTATACCGCAGCTTTCAAGATTTAGATGAATTTCGCGCCGAGATAGACCGTTTGTCGGCCGAACCTCGGACAGGAAAATCGGACGAGTAATGAGTTTCTCAGATATAGACCGTGAGATGATGGCGCTTGCTTTGCAATTGGCAGAGCGCGGCCGTTATAGCACCAGTCCAAATCCGAGAGTAGGTTGCGTCATTGCCCAGCATGACAAAGTCATTGCGCGGGGCTGGCATATTCGTGCTGGCGATGGTCACGCCGAAGTGAATGCCCTCGCGCAAATAGCGAGCGCCGAAGATTGCACAATATATGTCACCCTTGAGCCGTGTAGCCATTTGGGGCGCACGCCACCCTGCGCCGACAGGCTGCTTGAGGCCAATGTGGCCCGCGTGGTGGTTGCCGTTGAAGACCCTAATCCGCTGGTGGCGGGGCAGGGTATCGCGCGCCTGAGAGAAGCGGGTGTTCAGGTTGATGTCGGCTTAATGGCCGAGCAGGCAATAGAAATCAACAAAGGTTTTATGCGCCGTATTAACGGCGGCCTGCCGTGGTTGCGCTTGAAATCGGCCAGCAGTTTAGACGGCCGCACCGCAATGGCCTCGGGTGAAAGCCAGTGGATTACCGGGGCTGCGGCGCGCCAAGATGTGCAGCGTCTGCGCGCACAGAGCTGCGTTATTGTCAGTGGCGTTGACACTATTTTGCACGACAATGCCCTGTTTAACGTTCGGCCCGAGAGTTTTGCCCCCGAGCAAGTGAATGAATTTTGGCGGCAGCCTTTGCGGGTTATTGTTGATTCCACGCTGCGCACTCCAGTCAACGCCAAGCTGTTTGACGAGGGTGGCGAGGTTATTATTGCTACCGTGGTGCAAGACCCTGAGCGTTATGCGCCCTTGTCTGGGGCGGGCGCGATTATCCTCAGCCTTGACGATGACGGTAATGGCCGCGTGTCGCTGCCCGCGTTGATGCGTTACTTGGCGGACCGGGGCTGTAATGAGGTCTTGCTCGAAGCGGGGCCAACATTGACGGGTTCGGCGCTGCGCGCGGGTCTAGTAGACGAGTGGTTTGTGTATATGGCGCCGAGTTTGATGGGCAGCTCAGCCAGACCCCTAGTGGATTGGCCGATGACCAAGATGGCTGGCCAGCAGGCGTTGGAAATCGTTGATATTCGCGCAGTGGGTAAAGACTGGCGTATTCACTGTCGTCTACCTGCATTATTAGAGGGGGAATAGGTGTTTACCGGGATTATTGAGGCCTGCGGTAAGATCGCCGCAACTGAACTGCGCGGTGGCGATTTACGTTTGCGCGTGCAGAGTGCTGATTTGCCCATGCGCGAGGTCAAACTTGGCGACAGTATTGCCACCAACGGTGTTTGCCTGACGGTGGTAGAATTGCTGGCTGACGGTTACTGGGCTGATGTGTCTAGAGAAACCTTGGCCCACAGTAGTTTCGCGCAGGCCAAGGTAGGGCAGGCGGTAAATTTAGAGCGGGCCATGCTGGCGAGTAGCCGGTTTGACGGCCATATTGTCAGTGGTCACGTTGACGGCGTGGGCCGGATCGTGAGCTGTGAAAAAGATGCGCGCTCGGTGCGGCTGCGGGTAGAAGCGCCAATAGAGCTTGCGCGCTATATTGCGACCAAGGGCTCAATTTGCGTCGATGGCGTGAGCCTGACCGTAAATCGTATTGAAGATCAGGTATTTGATCTCAATATCGTGCCCCACACCGCGGCGCAAACAATTATTCAACACTACCGGCCTGGCGCCGCAGTGAATTTAGAAGTCGATGTTGTCGCCCGCTATTTGGAGCGTTTATTACAAGCGCAAAATAGCGAGGCGGGGGGCGCACGGGCACAAGGCGTGTCGATGGCCACCTTGGCAGAAAATGGGTTTTTGACAGCGCGCAAATAAAGCGCGCACATAAAGGCAATGACTATGGCGTTTAGCAAAGTAGAAGAACTGGTTCAAGACATTCGTCTGGGTAAGATGGTTATTCTCTTAGACGACGAAGACCGCGAAAACGAAGGCGATCTGGTGATGGCGGCGGAGTGTGTGCGCCCCCAAGACATCAACTTTATGGCCAAATACGGGCGCGGCTTGATTTGTATGCCAATGACCAAGGAGCGCTGTAAGCAATTGAACCTGCCCCTGATGGTTGATCGCAACGCCTCGGGTTTTGGTACCAAATTCACCCTGTCGATTGAAGCGACTAAGGGCGTGACCACCGGTATTTCGGCGGCTGACCGCGCGCACACCGTGCGCACTGCCGCAGCCCGCAATGCAGTGGCTGGCGATATTGTGCAGCCTGGCCATATTTTTCCGCTGATGTCTGAGCCGGGTGGCGTATTAAGCCGCGCCGGTCACACCGAAGCCGCCTGTGATTTGTCGCGCTTGGCCGGTTTTGAGCCAACGGGTGTGATTTGCGAAATCATGAACGAAGACGGCACCATGGCGCGCCGCGAAGATTTAGAAGTGTTTGCCGCCGAGCACGATTTAAAAATGGGCACCATTGCCGACCTCATCCACTACCAAGTGTTGAACGAGCAGACCATTGAAAAAATCAGCAGTGGCACCATCGCTACCGACTTTGGTGACTTTGAGCTGCACGCCTACAAAGACTCCGTTGCTGGCGAAATTCATTTTGCACTTCAAAAAGGCGCTATCGATGCCGCCACGCCAACGCTGGCACGCGTGCATTTGGGTTCCACCATTCGCGACTTACTGCAAACTCAACCACCAGGTTCAACCACCGGGTGGAATATGCACCGCAGTTTGGCCACCGTCGCTGCAGAAGGTGGTGTAGTGGTGTTACTCGCTCACCGCGAAACGCCAGAGTCGATATTGGCTGACCTCGGTATTGCCCAAGGTCTGACGCCGCCGCTGCAGGGCGACAGTGTGCAATACCAAACCACCTACTTTAATGTCGGTTTGGGTTCGCAAATATTACGCGATGTTGGCGTGGGCAAAATTCGCCTGATGGGTGCGCCAGTTAAATACAATGCTATCTCTGGTTTCGACCTAGAAGTAGTGGAATTTGTCAGCCCCGAAGACGTTGGCCAAGCCTAATTAATTAAGACTTTAAGGAACGACTATGAAAACGATTGAAGGTACTTTCACTGCGGTTGGTGGTAATTACGCGATTGTTGTGGGCCGCTGGAATAGCTTTGTGGTTGAGAGCTTGTTGGAAGGCGCCCTAGACTCACTGCGCCGCCACGGTGTTAAAGAAGACAATATCACTATCGTGCGCGCGCCCGGCGCCTTTGAAATTCCGCTGGTATGCCAGAAAGTGGCAGACAGTAAAAATTACGACGCCATTATCGCCCTTGGCGCGGTTATTCGCGGCGGCACCCCGCACTTTGAATATGTGGCTGGCGAGTGCGTGAAAGGCTTGGCGCAGGTTTCTATGCAGTACAGCGTGCCAGTGTCTTTTGGTGTTTTGACAGTAGACAGCATTGAGCAAGCTATTGAACGCGCTGGTACTAAAGCGGGCAATAAAGGCGAAGAAGCGGCCATGTCTGCCATTGAAATGGTGAGCCTGCTTAAGCAGCTTTAAGTGTTGCATTGATCGTTTTGGTAAATGATTTTCGCGTCGCCCATTCAGTTTCTGGTAAGCGGTGGCGCGGTTTTTTAAATGTGGTTTTATCCACTGTGAATGAGTAATTTTTTGTGGCTAATCGTCAGCAAAGTCCGTCCCATAATCAGCTTGCCGCAGGTCGTCGCAAGGCCCGTCACTACGCGATGCAGGCACTGTATCAATGGCATATGGCTGGCCAAGCGCTGAGCGTTATTGAAGCTGAATTTCAAGCTGACTACGACATGAGCAATGTCGATAAAGAATTTTTTCACGATTTAGTGCACAGCATTCCCGCCCAGCTCACCGACTTGCACGGTCTGTTTGAAAAGCACCTAGACCGCAAGCTTAGCGATCTCGACCCCATTGAATTGTGCCTGTTACGCATGGGCAGCTATGAATTGCTGCGCCGTATCGATGTGCCGTATAAAGTGGCGATAAACGAAACCATCAACCTCGGTAAACGTTTTGGTGCCACTGACGGTTACCGCTATTTAAACGGTATTCTAGACAAAGTGGCAATGGAGTGTCGCGCGGTTGAAGTCGCGGCGGAACGCGGTAAATCTCCCAAGCCAGCAAGCGACGCCGAATAAGTCGGCGCTTAGCGAAGCTTATGCCGGTATCTGAATTCCAATTAATCCAGCAGTATTTTAAGGCGGGCGCCGCTGCGGCGCAGGCCTGCCCCAATTCACCGGTACGTTGCGGTATTGGTGACGACTGTGCGGTTCTCGCATTGCCGCCAGGAGACGAGCTACTGGTGTCGGTCGACACCTTGGTGGAGTCAGTGCACTTTCCCGCCAATTACCCCTCAGACTTACTTGCCCGTCGCGCCTTAGCTGTGTGCGTTAGCGATTTGGCGGCCTGTGGTGCAACACCGCTTGGCTTTACCTTGGCTTTAACACTGCCCAAGGTGGACGAGCCGTGGCTGGCGGGCTTTGCCAATGCCTTGGCCGCCGCCGCCGCGGAATTCGGTATTGCACTGGTGGGCGGCGACACCACCCGTGGGCCGCTGTGTTTAAGTCTGCAAGTTATGGGCTCGGCGCCAGCGGGCACCGCCATTTTGCGCAGCGGAGCGCGTCCCGGTGACCTGGTGTTTGTCTCTGGCCAACTGGGCGATGCGAGAGCAGCACTGGCTTACCTAGATAAGCCGCTGGCGCAGTTAAGTGCCGCAGAAACAGCTTTGCTGGCCCGCTATCACTCGCCAGAGCCACGCTTGGCCCTAGGTCAAAAGCTGCGAGGCCTCGCCAGCGCAGCCGTCGATATATCTGACGGTTTGGCCGCAGACCTTGGTCATATCCTCAAGGCCAGCGGCGTAGCGGCGGTACTGTATACCGAGTACTTAGCCTTGTCGGCGGCGCTCACTGAAACGAATCCCGAGCGCGCCATTGAGTTTGCCCTTAGCGGCGGCGACGATTACGAGCTGTGTTTTACCCTGCCCGCTGAACACCGCGAGGCAATGCTGGCACTCGGTGCTGAATTAAATTTGCGCCTCACTGAAGTCGGTTATGTCGACGTTGGTGAAGGCCTTGCCTGCTATGCAGCCGACGGCAAGGTGATAATGCCTGCTGCTGGCTATCAACATTTTTGAGTGGTATACCCAATGAAAATACCCGTCTCATTACTTAAAAACCCAGTGCATTTATTGTCCGTCGGTTTTGGTAGCGGACTGGCGCCTAAAGCGCCGGGCACCTTCGGTACAATCGCCGCCCTGCCGTTTTGGTATGTACTGCAATTTTTGCCACCGGCCTATTATGTGGTGGTCTTGATCTTAGCCTTTATACTTGGCGTATATCTCTGTGGCGCCACTGCCGACGCCTTAGGCGTGCACGATCACGGCGGCATCGTCTGGGATGAATTTGTCGGCCTGTGGATTGCGCTATTTATGGTGCCCATGAATATTTGGTGGATCGTGCTAGGCTTTGCTTTATTCCGTCTATTTGATATTTGGAAACCTTGGCCGATCCGGGTGCTCGATGCCAAAGTACACGGTGGCTTTGGTATTATGATCGACGACGTATTGGCCGGAGTTTACGCTTACCTGACGCTACAAATACTGTACGTGCTAAGTTAAAACCAACAAATTATTTAAAATATTGCGGAGAAAATTATGGTTTCTTTAGGCACGCCGTTTAGCGATAGCGCCTGCAAGGTTCTGCTGTGTGGCGCGGGTGAATTGGGTAAGGAAGTCGCCATAGAATTGCAGCGCCTCGGTGTAGAAGTCATTGCCTGTGATCGCTATGCCAATGCCCCAGCGATGCAAGTTGCCGACCGCAGCTATACGTTTTCCATGCTCGATGGCGCCGAGCTTCGGCGAGTCATAGAGCTAGAAAAACCTGATTACATCGTGCCAGAAATTGAAGCCATCGCCACCGATACCTTGGTTGACTTAGAGCGTGAAGGTTATAACGTGGTGCCTACCGCGCGAGCGGCACAGCTCACCATGAACCGCGAAGGTATTCGGCGCTTGGTTGCCGAAAAGTTAGAATTGCCCACCTCAGCCTACCGCTTTGCCGACAGCAAAAACGAATTCGATGCCGCGGTCACTGAAATTGGTCTGCCCTGTGTAATTAAGCCAATAATGAGTTCCTCAGGTAAAGGCCAGAGCTTAGTGCGTCGCCCTGCGGAAATAGACGCGGCGTGGACCTATGCTCAAGAAGGCGGTCGCGCCGGTGCAGGCCGAGTAATTGTCGAGGGTTTTGTTGATTTCGATTACGAAATCACTTTATTAACCATTCGCCACCGCGGCGCAAATGGCGAAGATACCGCAACCAGTTACTGCGCGCCGATTGGCCATTTGCAAAAAGACGGTGACTACCAAGAATCCTGGCAGCCCCAGCCCATGTCTGAGACCGCCTTGCAGCGCGCTCAGCACATGGCCGAGCAAGTCACCACCGCACTAGGTGGCTGGGGTTTGTTTGGCGTAGAACTTTTTGTAAAAGGTGATGAAGTGATCTTCAGCGAAGTTTCGCCTCGGCCTCACGATACCGGCTTGGTAACATTAATCTCTCAAGACCTCTCAGAGTTTGCCCTGCATGTTAGAGCCATACTGGGCCTGCCCATCCCCAATATTCAGCAGCACGGCCCCTCGGCATCAGCTGTCATTTTAGTGGATGGCAGCTCCAGTCGCGTACGATTCGGTAATCTCGATCACGCTTTAGATGCCCCAGATACGCAACTGCGTTTATTCGGCAAGCCTGAAGTGGACGGCAAACGCCGCATGGGCGTGGCACTGGCGCGCGGTGGCGACATCGACGAAGCCCGAGCCAAGGCTCTGGCGGTGGTTGAAGCCTTAACGGTAAGTTTATAAATGTCGATTTGAGCTTGTTTGCGTTTTAATAAAAAAGGCCCCGCATGGTTAGCCATGCGGGGCCTTTTTGATTTTTGAGCAGCGCTTAGAAGGCGGTAACCGTCAAGCTGGTTTTGCCAACAATATTACTTGGCGTATGCACGGCACTAATATCTGTTTTGGCCGTTGTAAATTGGAATTTCGTTTGCGCCAATCCCTTTTGTTCTGCGGCATTACTAATTGTGGCCACATTGGTATTGCTCGACCCCCAGGTTACTTGTTCGGTTAGGTCTACGCTGGAGTTATCTGTGTATATGCCCGTGGCTTTATATTGCACCGTGCTATTGCCTCCGGCGCTAGTATCTTTAGGGCTTACCTCAATACTTGCCAAGACGGCTTCGGTGACATTGAGTTCGCCGCTTGCGGTTATTCCGTTGAGATGGGCGCTAATTACGTCGGTGCCAACGCTAACGCCAGTAACTAAGCCGCGTGAGTCGTTGGCATTACTTATAATCGCATTACCGCTAAAGCTCGACCATGTCACTTGACTGGTGATGTCTTTGCTACTCTCGTCACTGTAATGGCCGGTGGCAGTTAATTGCCGAGTCGCGCCAACCGGAAGATTGGATAAATCCTCCAGGCTGATTGAAACCAGTGTCGCGGGATTGACGGTTAATACACCGGTAGCGGTTTCGCCTAAATAGCTGGCGCTAATGTCGCTTGAGCCTGATTTGCCCTGCGATATAGCGAGGCCTTTCAAGTTTGTATTATTCACGGTGGCAACGTCAGTTTTGCTGCTTAGCCACGCGGTGTCTGCAGCCGCAGTGACGTCGCTAGTGGAGCCGTCAGAATAGAGCGCAGTCGCCTTAAACTGTTGTTGGGTGTTCAGGGGAATCGCAACGGTTTGTGGTGAAACGTTCAGTCCTGTTAATACTGCGTCTGTCACGGTTAAGTCGCGTTCAGCGCTGATTTCACCAGATGTTGCGCCAATTTTAATTGTTCCTTTGCTATAGGTACTAAGTAGACCTTTACTGTCGTCGGTGTTGCTAATATCGCCAACATTGGCATCAGTTTCACTCGGCAGTTCTTCAAGCACAGTCCAGCTGCTTGATTGGGTCAAGTCGCTGGTCGATCCGTCAGATAATGTTCCTGTGGCAATAAATTGCACTTCGTTGCCAGCCGGAGATTCGTTTATTCCTGCGGGCTGGGTGGTGATGGCGATGCTATCTAGGATTGCCGAGGTCACGATTAAATTGGCTTTGTTGGAGCTGAGCTCACCTATTGCTGCACTGATTTTAATCTGCTTGCTCGCAGCACTTGCCGTCGTTGTGGCGAGTCCCTTTGATCCTGCTGCATTGCTGATTGAAACAGATGGGTCGTCGGTCTTCCAACTTACGGTTTGGGTGATATCTTGCGTGCTGTTATCGGAGTAGCTACCGGTGGCGGTGTACTGCTTTTGTTGTCCGGCGGGAACGGTAGCGCTAGCTGGTGTCACGGTGATTTCTTCAAGGACTGCTGCGGTAATGGTCAGCGTAGTCTTATTGCTGATCGTGTTACGTGTGGCAGATATTTCGGTGCTACCGACTGCTACCGGCGTTGCTTGGCCATTTTCGCCGTCTACATTGCTAATGGATGCAATTAAATCATCACTAGAAGACCACGTTACTTGCTGAGTAATATCTAATTGAGTGCTATCAGAAAAGCTACCGCTTGCCGAGAAAGCTAGGCGGGTGTCGGGGTCCATTGCTACCAACTCATTTGTTGGGCTCAGTGTAATGGATTGCAGGCTCGCGGCATTAATATTGAGCGAGGCAAAGCCAGAAATTTCCCCGGAAAAGGCACGAATGCTGACTGTACCGGTGCCGGTGTCGGCGGCCTGCACGAGGCCTTTTTTGCCTTCGCTATTGTCGATAGATGCAATGCTGCTATTGCTGGATTCCCAGCTGACTAATTCATTAATTTGCTTATTGCTGCCATCGGTATAGAAACCTGTGGCCGTGAATTGGCGTTGAAAGCCACTGGCTAAGTTTTTGTTGTTGGGTGTGACTTGTATTGCACGCAATTCGGCTTCCGATACGGTGAGTTCGGTTTGCCCTTTTTTGCCGTCGAGGCTCGCGCTAATTTCTACCGTCCCTGGGGTTCGCGCGATGGCAAAGCCTTGGTTGCCAGAAACGTTGCTGATGTCGGCAACACTTCGGTCTGACGACAGCCAAGTGGCTGTAGTTGTGACATCCAAATTGCTATTGTCACTGTAAATTGCTGTTGCCGTGTATTGTTGCGAGGTACCTTTAGGGGTAGTGGTATTGCTTGGTGAAACCTCAACGCTGTCTAAAACGGCTGGGGTCACGCTCATTGTTGCGGTTGCGTTCAGCCCTTCTGTGCTGGCCGTAATCACTGTGTCACTCGCTAGTTTGAGCGCACTAGCCAGCCCTTGGCTATCAATTGCAATTACGCTGGTGTCGGCGCTTGTCCAGTTAACGGCGTTGGTAATGGTTGCTGTGCTGCCGTCAGAATAGCTACCGGTGGCGACAAACGGTTGGTTGCGGCCTTTAGGAATACTCGCGGTAGCCGGGCTTACGGCAAGACCCGTTAATACGGCGTCGGAAACCTCGACGGCTGCCGACGCCGTTACGCCATTCAGTGTGGCTGTGAGAGCAATCGGGTCGCCGATCGCTTTTGCTGTTGCTAAGCCACTGCTGTCAACGGCTAAGAGCGTGGTGTCTGCAGATAGCCAAGTTACATTGTTGCTAATATCGGTGCGGCTGCCGTCAGAGTATGCGCCGGTAGCGGTAAACTTTTTTGATAACCCTTTGGCGATGATGGCACTAGCCGGTGAAAGTTCGATTTGCTGTAAAGTTGCGGCGCCAACGACCAAGTTTGCGCTGTCGGTGAAATTACCAAGACTGGCTGAGATAAGCGAGGTGCCTACGGCTTTGCTCGTGGCTAGGCCGCTCGCTGAAATCGTTGCAATGCTGGGTTTGCTGGATAGCCACTGGACGGTGGCGCTGACATCTTGATGGCTGCCATCGGAGAATATGCCTGTTGCGCTGTATTGCTTGCTTAAGCCCTTTGCGATGTTTGTGTCTTGGGGGCTGATTTGCAGTGCGGTCATTGAGGCATCACTTATTGTTATGCCGTCGTTAGCGGTAGAGGCTGTTTTTCCTTGGAAGCTTGCGGTGATAGTGGTCTTGCCCTTGCTGAGCCCGCTTGCCAAGCCTGTGGCGTTAACGCTCGCGATAGACTCCTCGGCGCTAAGCCAGTTTACGCGACTGCTAACATCTTCGGTGGCGCCGTTGGAGTATCGCGCGGTGGCAGTGAATTGCTCGGTGGTGCCCACGGCAAACTGCTTCGTTTGGGGAGTAATTGTGAGTGAACTTAGCGTGACGGAGGGGCCACCAGAAGAGCTGCTGCCGCCACCACAAGCGCCGAGTAGCGCGATTAAACTGAACAAAAAAGTGCTGAAGATCGTTCTTTTGTAACGATTAAGTATACCGAGCATGGCAAGTTCCTTTTGTGCACGCAGAGGAGTAAGCCCAGCAATCCTTTGCAGCGCATTATAATAATAAATTGTAAATCTGTTACTTACAGATTTTGAATCGGAAGGCGAGCCCCATCAATGGGTGCAAGCTTTTTTTGCAATAAGCATGATAGGCATATTGCATGGAAATATAAATAGGCGCGGGTTTTAATCCTGTAATTAGTTTTTATAGTCTTGCTATCCCCCCTGTATGCATCCTACACTAGCAACTCTTGTCGGGGTGCCCGCGTATGAAATACGCAATGGCTGAGATCGTTTTCGAATCCCGTAGACCTGATCTGGATAATGCCAGCGTAGGAAACAAGATCTTCTCAGCAGAGGTCCCTCTGCGTTGTGGCAAACTGAGCCGATCTGAATTTCCTTCTTTGGTTTTATTTTTAAAACATTGAATCAAAGACTTGCGCTGTGCTGTGCGCAAAAAGGGGAAACCATGAGTTCTGATTATCCACTGCTTCGCGATACCGCCCAAGTAGATGCCGCTTCTGTTGAGCCGTTGCCGGGTTCGTCAAAGATTTATGTGCAGGGTAGTCGCGCCGATATTCAAGTGCCGATGCGCGAGATCAAGTTAACAGCGACCCCAGTGCAGGCCAGAGATGGCAGCACGCGTTTAGAGCCAAACCCGCCGGTGCGGGTTTACGATACCTCGGGCGCGTATACCGACCCCAAGGCCAATATTGATATTCGCAAAGGCTTGGCGCCGATTCGCGATCAATGGATTTTTGATCGCAATGACACCGAATTACTCGCTGGCGACAGCTCCGAATATAGCCGCAAACGCGCAGCAGACTTAAGCTTGCAGCAATTGCGTTTTGATTTAAAACGCAATCCCCGCCGGGCTTTACCGGGTAAAAATGTCAGCCAGATGCACTACGCGCGGCGCGGCATTATTACCCCGGAAATGGAATATATCGCCATCCGCGAAAACATGGCCTTAGCCGCCGCCAAAGAGGCGGGCGAGCTGCCAGGGGAGCTGGGTTTTCAGCATCCCGGCAATGCCTTTGGCGCCAGTATTCCAAAGGAAATTACGCCGGAATTTGTCCGCGAGGAAGTGGCGCGTGGCCGTGCGATTATTCCTGCCAATATCAATCACCCTGAATTAGAGCCGATGATTATTGGTCGTAACTTCTTGGTGAAGGTGAATGGCAATATCGGTAACTCGGCGCTGGGTTCCTCTATTGAAGAGGAAGTGGCCAAGCTCACTTGGGGTATTCGCTGGGGCGCAGATACCATGATGGACTTGTCTACCGGCAAAAATATTCACGAAACCCGCGAGTGGATTGTGCGCAATTCGCCGGTGCCGGTGGGCACTGTGCCGATTTATCAGGCGCTGGAAAAAGTCGACGGCGTAGCCGAAGATTTGACCTGGGAAATTTTCCGCGACACCTTAATTGAGCAAGCAGAGCAGGGCGTAGATTATTTTACGATTCACGCGGGGGTGTTGCTGCGCTATGTGCCGCTGACCGCCAAGCGCGTTACCGGCATTGTGTCCCGTGGTGGTTCGATCATGGCGAAGTGGTGTTTGTCCCACCACAAAGAGAATTTTCTCTACACCCATTTTGACGACATCTGCGAGATCATGAAGGCCTATGATGTGTCCTTCTCTTTGGGGGATGGCCTGCGTCCTGGCTCGGTGGCAGACGCCAATGACGAAGCGCAGTTTGGCGAGCTACGCACTTTAGGTGAATTAACTAAACGCGCGTGGAAACATGATGTGCAAGTGATGATCGAAGGTCCCGGTCACGTGCCCATGCAAATGATTCACGAGAATATGACCGAGCAGCTCAAGCACTGTGACGAAGCGCCTTTTTACACCTTGGGGCCGCTGACCACCGATATTGCCCCTGGCTATGATCACATCACTTCGGGCATTGGCGCCGCCCAAATCGGCTGGTATGGCTGTGCGATGCTGTGCTACGTCACCCCCAAAGAACACTTGGGGCTGCCCAATAAAGATGACGTAAAAACCGGCATCATCACCTATAAAATTGCTGCCCACGCCGCAGACTTGGCCAAAGGCCATCCCGGCTCCCAATTACGCGACAATGCTCTGAGCAAGGCGCGCTTTGAATTCCGCTGGGAAGATCAGTTTAACCTCGGTTTAGACCCCGACACCGCACGGTCTTACCACGACGAAACCCTGCCCAAAGAATCGGCTAAGGTCGCGCATTTTTGCTCCATGTGCGGCCCCAAATTCTGTTCCATGAAAATCACCCAAGACGTTCGCGACTACGCTGCCAAGTTAGAAGAAGATGAACTGGAAGTCGAGATGCAGAAAAAATCCGCGGAGTTTAAAGAGCTGGGCAGTGAGATATATCAGAAGGTTTGACGCTAGACGCTAGACGCTAGACGCGTGACGCGTGACGCGTGACGGGAGACGGGAGATGCAAGATGCTAGACGGGAGACGGGAGATGCAAAAGACGTTTGATGCAATGCGGGAGACGCAAGTGAGTTATAAGTCAGGGCGGGAGTTAGTCAACGATTTTGCTTTAGCGTCTCCCGTCTCTCGTCCAGCGTTACGCGGAGTTAACGTCTCCCGTCCAGCATTACGCGGTACTAGCGTCTTCCGTCTTCCGTCCAGCATTCAGCGATGAATATCGCGGTAGCCGGTGCAGGCCTCCTCGGCCGCCTCCTCGCGTGGGAATTACTTCAGCTTGGCCACCGCGTGAGTTTATTTGATCGTGGTAGTCGCGCTGGCGAGTTAAGTGCTGCGCGGGTGGCGGCGTCGATGTTGGCGCCCTATAGCGAGGTGGCCAGTGCCGAGCGTCAGGTGTTTGACTGGGGTTTGATGGCGCTGCGCTGGTGGCCGGAGCAGATTGCATTTTTAGAACAGCAAACTGGACAAAGTATTAGTTACGGCATGGATGGCAGTGTGGTGGTGGCCCACGACTTAGATAAATCCAGCTTGCGACATTTTGAACAACAGTTGCAAGCAAAAGTCCCCGACCATTGCGACAGAGTCGAACGCATCGATCGCATGCGTTTGCGGGATTTAGAGCCTGAATTGGGCGAACGTTATAGCTCGGGTCTGTTTCTTGCCGACGAAGGCTATCTTGATAACGAGGCTTTGTTGTCGGCATTGGAGGCGGCGATTACTAAGCTGGGGGGCAAGTGGTTTGAATATAGCGAGGTCGTCAGCCTTGCCCCCAAGCGTATTATTTTGAGCAATGAAACGCTGGCGTTTGATTGGGTGGTGGACAGCCGTGGTCTTGGTGCTAAAGCGCAGTTGCCAGACTTGCGCGGTGTGCGCGGCGAAGTGTTGTGGGTCCATGCGCCAGAAGTGAATTTACAGCGGCCGGTGCGGCTGATGCACCCGCGTTATAAATTGTATATTTCGCCGCGCCCAAATAATCGCTACGTGATTGGCGCGACGGAAATTGAAAGTGAAGCTATGCAGCCCGTTACCGTGCGCTCGACCTTGGAATTGATGTCGGCGCTTTACAGTGTGCACAGCGGTTTTGCCGAGGCGAGTTTGCTCCACGCCTTTGCCCACTGTCGTCCGGCGATGCCCGATAATTTGCCGGTGCTGAAATGTGAGGCGGGCTTGTTAACGGTGAACGGATTATACCGCCACGGCTATTTGCTTGGCCCCCAGTTAGTGGAGAATGCTTTGGCGATGCTAGCGGAACAAATCGAAAATAGCGTTACGGTATAAATGGGAAAATTGATGGATAGAGTGCCCAAATGATTTCAATTAGTGTGAATAACAAACGCCGTGAATGCGATGCGAATTTAGCGCTAGCTGAGCTGCTTCCGCTATGGGGCTTTGAGTGCGAGAAAATTGCGATAGCGATAAATGGCGACTTTGTTCCGCGATCGCAGTATGGCGATTTGCGTTTAAATGCCGGTGATCTAGTGGATGTATTGGCGCCAGTGCAAGGCGGCTGACGGCAAGTCGGACGTCTGAGGTCGGATGTCTGACGAAACACATTCTGCCAGCGCGTCCGACCTCAGACGTCCGACTAAAAAACACAGAGCTATAAAATGACAATATCACAGCCAGACAACTGGACCCTCTACGGCCAAAGCTTCCACAGCCGCCTCTTAATTGGCAGCGCGCTGTATCCTTCGCCAGCAGTAATGCGCGAAGCGATTACCGCGTCGGGTTCGGAGATTATTACCGTGTCGCTGCGCAGGCAGTCGCCGAACGAGGCGGGTGGCGAGGGCTTTTGGCAGCAGTTGAAAAGTTTGAATAAAACCTTATTACCTAATACGGCGGGTTGTCACAGCGTGAAGGAAGCGGTGACCTTGGCGCAGATGTCGCGGGAGTTGTTTGAAACTGATTGGTTGAAATTGGAAGTGGTGGGCGATGATTATAATTTGCAGCCCGACCCACTGGGCACGGTAGAGGCCGCTGAGCAGTTAATTAAACTCGGCTTCAAAGTGTTTCCCTATTGCACCGATGATTTGGTGATCTGCCAGCGCTTGCGCGATGTGGGTTGTCAGGTATTGATGCCCTGGGGTTCGCCAATTGGCACTGGGCGGGGGCTGATGAATCCCTATAATTTACAAACCATTCGCGAGCGGATTCCCGAGTTGCCACTCATTGTTGATGCCGGTATTGGTAAACCCTCTCACGCCGTGCAGGCCTTGGAATTGGGCTACGACGGTATTCTGCTGAATACCGCCATTGCCCAGGCGGGGAATCCGGTATTGATGGCGCGGGCCTTTCGCGACGCCGTTGCGGCGGGCCGTCAAGCTACCTTGGCGGGGGCGATGCCGGAGCGACAAACCGCTTCGCCATCCACCCCAACCCTGGGTATGCCCTTCTGGCATCAGCAATAATACCGTAGCGATAAGGCAGTGATTACTGCAAATACAGCGCTTTGAGCTTGTTAATCTCGGTGGCATCTACGGCCAGCGCTTGGTCTAGATAGTTTTCCACCGAGCCGTATTTCTGTTCAATATGTGCAAAGGCGATGTTGATAAACGGTGTGCCGTCGGCAGTGATGAGTGGCATCGGGCCTTTGCTTTCTTTTTTATTGTAATGCAGCATCATTTTAGCGAAGGCATTGGTTTTGGCGGCGGCTTCTAAATCGACATCGCCCCGCTCTACGGCTGGCCGGCGGTATTGGGTAGACAGCAAATAGTCCTGAACAATCGTCTCTCGTGGCACACCCAGCGCGCTTAGCAAGAGGGCAGAGGCAAAGCCAGTGCGGTCTTGTCCTGCCGAACAATTCACCACCAATGGCGTGTTGTTGTTTAGCAATTCTTGGAAATACATTTTCATTTGCGGTTGGTATAGCTCAGCAATATTGCCGTAAAAGCCTTCAATGCCTATCGGCTTACCTGCTTCCTTTTGCGAATTGAGGTTCATGGTGGTCATGCTATAGGAATGGTTAATATAGCGAATTGACGGGTTGTGACTCACCCAGCGGTTGGGGTAAAGCGCTAGCTCTTCTTGCGAACGCAGATCAACCACGGTTTTAAAATGGCGTTTGTTTAAGGTTTTTTCGTCGGCGGACGTAAGGCTGCTCATGGTGCCAGAGCGAAATAATACGCCGCTGCGCACGGTTTTATTGTCGGCGGTGGTATAGCCGCCGAGGTCTCTAAAATTGGAACCGCCTTCGAGGGCGAGTAAGCGCGAGGAATCGTCTATTTTAGTTTGTGGCGCCGTTTGGATTTCGGCCTGTAAATATGGCGCTGTGCTGAATGTGAGTAGTGCGCTAATGGCGAGAGCAATACCGCGAGATTGGATTTTCATGGGTTGAACTCCTGAATTAATTAATGGCTTGGAAAATCAATTTTACGGTGGTGCGGTTCTGCACCACCGTTTGAACCGCACTTAAAAATGCAGGCGCACACCGAGCAAATAACGGCGGCCATAGCTTTCTGACTGATTGATGGTGCCGTTGCTGGCGTAGCGCACATCGGTTTCATTGCTTACGTTATTGGCGTTGGCGTAGACCGACATGGTGGCGCCGTCAAAGTCGAAGGGCAGTTCATAGCTCAGCGATAAATCTACCCGCTGTTGCTCGCCCCATTTTTCATTTGGGTCTTCGATGGGTGAAATCCACTCGTCACGATACTGGTAGTTGATTCGGGTCGATAGCCCGTAGTCCTCGTAAAATACCGAGAAATTGTAGAGGAGGTCCGAGGTGCCCGGCAGGTCGTGGCGGTCGCCATTTAGGGCTTGGAACTCGCTGTTGAGCACGGTTAGGTTGGCGCTAATACCAAAGCCGTGAGCGGCGTTGAACAGGTCGCTGGCGTGGCCGACAAAGTTCAATTCCACACCGTGCATTTTGCCATTGTCGCCATTTACCGAACCTTTGTATGTCCAGCTTTCGCCTGCCGCGCTAGGCAGGTAAACGCCGCCATCAATGGTACTCGTGTCGGCGTAAATCACGTTGTCGACAGTGCGATAAAAGGCGCCAGCAGAGAGGATGCTGGCCGGTGCAAAATACCACTCTAAGGAGGTGTCGATGCCAGTGGCTTCTTCGGCCTCGAGGGTTGGGTTGCCACCGGTGACTTCTTTGTTGATTAGATCCACTTTAGCGGCGGCGCGCCATTCATCGTAGGTGGGGCGGTTTAAGCCGGTTGTGGCCGAGACGCGCAGCTTGAGGTCTTCTTGCAAATTAATATTGAAGTGAACACTGGGTAGCACATTAATGAAGTCGTCGCTGACCGAGATGGGGTCGCCATTAACACTGCCTTTACTGCGGTAGTCGGTTTGCTCAATTCGGGTGCCGACCACAACATTACCCCAGTCGAGTTCAGTGGTGGTCATCACATAGGCGGCGAGTATTTCCTCATTAAT
>TARA_R110000772_G_scaffold141115_3_pt1 | contig 88886 bp, 81 predicted proteins | sample TARA_R110000772 | Tara Oceans TARA_R110000772 (sample SAMEA4397948) | marine metagenome | biome: Polar Biome; feature: [SRF] surface water layer (ENVO:00010504); material: water (ENVO:00002006), including particulate matter (ENVO:01000060) such as... | depth 5 m | reverse complement strand
GGCGGTGTAGCCGCCGCTGGCACCCCCGAGCGCCTTGCCCAGGGTGCCGGTGATGATGTCCACGCGGTCCATGCAGCCGCGGTATTCGTGTGTGCCTTTGCCGTTGGCGCCGAGAAAGCCGGTAGCGTGACAGTCGTCGAAATGCACCAGCGCGCCGTAGCGCTCGGCAAGATCGCAGATTTCATCCAGGCGCGCGATATAGCCGTCCATGGAAAACACACCGTCGGTGGTGATCAACTTGAAACGGGCACCGGCGGCGTCTGCCGCCTGTAGCTGTGCTTCCAGGTCGCCCATGTCGTTGTTGCGGTAGCGGAAGCGCTGCGCCTTGCTCAGGCGTATGCCGTCGATGATACTGGCATGGTTGAGCTCATCGGAAATCACCGCATCCTCTGCGCCGAGGAGGGTTTCGAACAGGCCGCCATTGGCGTCGAAACAGGAGGGGTAGAGGATGGTGTCGTCCATACCGAGAAATTCAGACAGCCTCTGTTCCAGCTGTTTGTGCAGGGTTTGCGTGCCGCAGATGAACCGCACGGAAGCCATGCCATAGCCCCAATCGCGCAGGCCCTCGGCCGCGGCGGTATTCACGGCGGGATGCTGCGCCAGCCCCAGGTAGTTGTTGGCGCAGAGGTTCAGCACCTCCCGCTGTGCCACACCCACGTGCGCGCCCTGGGGCGTTGTGATGAGGCGCTCGTGTTTGGTCAGCCCCGCGGACTCGATATCGGCCAGCTGGCCGGCCAGGTGTTCCCGAAATGCGCTGTACATGTTGGTTCATTCCTCCCAGTTCAGTACGACTTTACTCGCTTCGCCGGAGCTCATTACATCGAAGCCGTGTTGAAACTCGCGGAAACTCATGCGGTGGGTAATCACGGGTGAAATATCCAGCCCGGACTCGATCATGACCGACATCTTGTACCAGGTTTCGTACATCTCCCGTCCGTAGATACCCTTCAGCGTGAGCATGTTGAAGATGACCGTGTTCCAGTCTATCGCTGTGTTTTCGCTGGGGATGCCCAGCATCGCGACCTTGCCCCCGTGGCACATATTGGCCAGCAGGTCGCGAAACGCCTGCGGGTTGCCGGACATTTCCAGCCCGACATCAAAGCCTTCGTCCATCCCCAGCGATCGCTGCACATCAGCGATGCTCTCCCGGGTAACGTTCACAGTGCGCGTGGCGCCAAGGGTCGCAGCCAGCTCCAGGCGTTTATCGATCACGTCGGTGATCACCACGTGGCGCGCACCGGCATGCTTGCACACAGCAGCTGCCATGGCACCGATAGGCCCGGCACCTGTGATGAGCACGTCTTCCCCGAGCAGGTCGAATTGCAATGCCGTATGAACGGCGTTGCCGAAAGGGTCGAAGAGGGCGGCGACATCGAGATCGATCCCTGCTGAATGCTCCCATACGTTGGACATGGGTAGCGCCATGTACTCGGCGAAGGCGCCGGAGCGATCCACCCCGATGCCGCTGGTTTTTGCGCACAGGTGACGGCGGCCGGCCATGCAGTTGCGACAGCGGCCACAGACCACGTGGCCTTCGCCGGAGACAATCTGGCCAGGGTGGAAATCCACTACATTGGAGCCTACCTCAACAATCTCGCCGACGAACTCGTGGCCGACGATCATGGGAACTGGCACCGTTTTCTGCGCCCAGGCATCCCAGTGGAAAATGTGCATGTCCGTGCCGCAGATGGCAGTGCGTTTGACCTTGATCAGCACGTCATTGATGCCGAATGCCGGTTCCGGTACTTCCTCCAGCCAAAGGCCGGGACGTGCTTCTTTCTTGACCAGTGCTTGCATCACAGTATTTCACTATAGTGGAATTTATCCGGTATAGTAGATGGGTAATATCCCGGATACAAGAAATCCTTCTACTAAACTGGAAAATTGCATGTCCAAATCAGCGCTGGACCCCGCCAGCCAGGTCTTGTGTGAGCGGGTCACCGAACTGCGCCAGATTCACGGGTTTACACTCGATCAGCTGGCGGCTGCGTCCGGCGTCAGCCGCTCCATGTTGAGCCAGATTGAGCGTGGCCAGGCCAACCCAACGCTGGCGGTAACCTTCCGTATCGCCCAGGCCTTCGGACTCAGTATAGGCGAACTGGTGGATGACCCGCTGGCCAGTGGCCTGATTGAAGTGGTGAGGGCGGACGACCCCTCGAGCCTGTTCCGTGCCGATGACGAATGCCAGATTCGCACTCTGTCGCCCCTGCATATGGAAAAACACGTGGAATTCTACGAATTGCTCCTGCAGCCCGGTGCGAGCCTCGACAGCTCGCCGCATTACAGCGGTACGCGCGAACTGTTGACCCTGGCGGCGGGTACGGCACAGGTGGTGGCGGGAAACACTGAGTGCCAGCTGGCGGCCGGCGACTCGGCGCATTACCGGGCGGATGTAGAGCACAGTATTCAGTCGCTGGGTGACACACCGCTGCGGGGCTATCTGGTGGTGACCTACAAGTAACGGCGGATCGATGCGCGGCGGCCTTTTTCACCGGGCGTCTGCGTCCCGGCCTGCGCGGCCCGGCCTGCGCGGCCCGGCCTAACTACATAAACTCGGTGCGGGGGGCGTGGTCTGCGCAAGCGTGTTCGCATGCATTGCGCAGGCGCATCTGGTATATCAACTGCTCGAATAATTTAAGCAGGAGACGGATATGCAGGATCTCGATTTCACAGGGAAGATCGTTCTGGTTACCGGTGGCGGTGCCGGTATTGGCCGTGCCATTGTAGACGCTTTCGCGACACGAGGCGCACACTTGGTCGTTGCCGAGAAAGATGCCGACCGCTGTGCCGACCTGCAGGCGGCCCTGGATGCCAGTGCAACCGAGGCACTGGTGTCGCATACCGATGTCTGCGACCGGGCAGCTGTCGATGCGCTGATGGCCCAGGTGCAAGCGCGCTTTGGCGGCCTGGATGTGCTGGTGAACAACGTGGGTGATTTCCTCGGCATCATCAAACCGTTTGCGGCCTGTACCGATGAAGACCTTGAGCAGCTGTACGGCGTCAACCTGAAACATATTTTCACGGTCACCCGCGCTGCTATCCCACTGCTGCAGTCCCGCGGTCGCGGCGGCAGCATCATCAGCATCTCCTCGATCGAGGCGTTCCGCGGCATTCCCATGGTAACGACCTACTGTGCCTTCAAACACGCGATAACCGGCTTCACCCGCAGCCTGGCGCTGGAGCTCGGTCCGGATGGCATCCGCGTCAACGCCATTGCCCCGGAAACTACCGAGACTGCGCAGGTGAGGCCTTCGGAGCTGATTGCACCCGAGCATCAGGCGCATACCCGTCGCTGGATACCGCTGGAGCGTTTTGGTACACCGGAGGACGCTGCGGGTTGCGCGCTGTTTCTGGCTTCCGGGCTGTCGACCTGGGTTACCGGCACGACAATTAACCTCGATGGCGGTGCACTCGCGGCGGCCGGCTGGTATCGTGACCCCAATGATCTGTGGACCAATGTCCCGGTCGTATCCGGCAACGGGTTCAACTTCTGACGGTTCGCCCCCGGGTGCGCCCAAACCTGAGAGAGGATTTTCGTGACTGAGCCAACATCGGGCGCTGTGCCGCGCGCCTATATTCTGTCATTCCAGTGTCCGGACCGACTCGGTGTTGTGGCGCGTTACTCCCAGCTCTTTCTGGAAGCGGGCGCCTTCATCACGGAGATTTCCAATTACAGTGACCCGGTAAGCGGCACCTTCCATTTGCGGTGTGTCTTCGATGATCGCGCGATGACGGTGCCTTTTGCAGAGTTTGCCCGGCGCTTTGCCCTGCTCGCCGACGACATGGGCATGCACTATCGGCTGCGACCGGCGGATGAGCTACCACGTGTGTTACTGGCGGTTTCCCGCTACGACCATTGCCTGGTAGCGCTGCTGACCAAGTGGCGCGCTGGTGCACTACCGGCCACGCTCGTTGGTGTGGTCAGCAACCATGAAGACTGCCGCGAACTGGTGGAATGGTACGGGCTGCCCTATCACTACCTGCCGGTCAGCCCGGAACAGAAGGCGGTGCAGGAGTCGAAGTTGCTACAACTTTTCCGCGAACAGCAGGCTGATCTGCTGGTGCTGGCGCGCTATATGCAAATTCTCTCGGATGCGCTGTGTACTGAACTCGCAGGGCGGGCGATCAACATCCACCACTCCTTCCTGCCCGGTTTCAAGGGCGCCCGACCCTATCATCAGGCCTATGATCGTGGGGTAAAAGTCATCGGGGCGACGGCGCATTACGTCACGTCGGATCTCGATGAAGGCCCGATTATCGCCCAGGAAGTGAAGGCGATTGACCACCAGGTCTCGGTGGAGCAGATGATTCACCTGGGGCACGACACCGAGGCGACGGCGCTGTCGCATGCGGTACGGCTGCATTGCGAGGAGCGAGTGCAACTGAACGGGCAGCGCACGGTAATCCTCTAGGCGGTCTACCGGTCTCCCAGAGGCCCCACCGGCGGACCACGATTGAGGCTGCGTCGCAGCGGCGTGAGGGGCGGGCAGCTGTACCCGCAGTGCCCCGCCTGTGGTAATCTGCCAACTGACTTTTCGGAGGTAACGCATGAACGCGCACACGGTTCGCTCTATGGCCACGCTTGCGGTTGTATCCGCGCTGCTGGCAGGCTGTACCTGGGTCAAAATCCCGGATGACGCGCGTGCCTTGCCCCTGCTGGACGCTTCTGAAGTGGTGCAGTGCAAACGTCTTGGCAGCATTACCACGAACGTGGCGTGGAAGGTGGCGGGCATTGAGCGCGGCGAAAACAAGGTTCGGGTTGAACTCGATAACCTCGCTCGCGAACGTGCCCTGACGATGGGTGGAAATGCGGTTGTGCGTGAATCCATTCACGAAGGTACCGGCGACTACACGGCGTGGATGTGTCCCTGACCCGGCACATACACCGGTCCGGTAAGCCGCTATAGCGGTGTGACACCGGCTTTCCACTGCTCCGGCCCAGGCAGCGCAGGCAACTATGTACCTTCAGTATTTCGGCCTCAGTGAAACCCCCTTCTCCATCGCGGTAAACCCGCGCTATCTGTTCATGAGTCCACGGCACCGCGATGCGCTGGCGCACCTGCTCTACGGTGTGGGCAGTGGCGGGGGCTTTATTCTGCTCACCGGCGAGGTGGGTACCGGCAAGACCACAATCAACCGCTGCCTGCTGGAGCAACTGCCGCCCGATACCGATATCGCCATTGTGCTGAACCCGGCCTTGAATGCGCAGGAGTTGCTTGCCACCGTGTGCGATGAGTTGGGTATTGCCTATGACGGCAACCAGCCTTCGCTGAAAACCCTCACCGACAGCCTGCATAGCTACCTGCTGGAGAATCACGCCCAGGGGCGCAAGACGGTGCTTTTGATTGATGAGGCACAGCATCTTGATTTTGATGTGCTGGAGCAGATTCGGCTGCTGACCAACCTCGAAACGCACAGCGAGAAACTGCTGCAGATTGTGTTGATTGGCCAGCCTGAGCTCGCGCAGCTGCTGCAGCGGCCTGAACTGCGTCAGCTCAACCAGCGCATCACCGCGCGCTACACGCTGGCACCCCTGAATCAGGCGGAAACCGCAGCGTATATTCGTCATCGCTTGCAAATTGCCGGCCTGCCGGCTGGCCGCGAGCTGTTTCCGCCGGACGTGGTGCGCGGGATTCACCGCGCGACTCGCGGTATTCCCCGGTTGATCAATGTACTGTGCGATCGTGTTTTGCTGGGCACGTATGGTCGCAACCGGACACAGGCCGATCGGCAGGTGCTGGCGCAGGCAATTGCAGAGGTACTTGGGGAAGAGGGCCCGGCATCGCGTCGGCGTCAGCAGTTGCGTGTTGTAGCAGCGGCTGCGGGGATCATATTGCTGATCGCGGCGGTGTGGTGGCTGGCGCGAGTCGACCAGCCCGCGGTGCCAGAGGTTGCACCGGCACAGGCGCCGACACAGGCCCCCGCGCCTGCGGTTCACGCTGCGACTGATGTCGGCAAGGATGCTGCAGCATTGCCTGCCGCGCCGGCTGCGGCCGTGCTCTCGCCCACACCTTCCTGGGAGCTTGCGCCGGCGCAGGGCCTGCAAGCCCTCTGGCAGTTGCAGGCAGCGGGGCCGGCTCCGCCGCTGGACCTTCTCTGTGACGACAGTGTGCGCTTTCCCCTGAGCTGTCACCGCGGTACCGCCGACACCTGGCAGGACGTGATCGCACTCAACCGGCCGGTGCTCCTGGACCTGATTACCGCGGATCGGTTTGCGGCTGCCGCAGTGTTCCTGGGGGAGGCTGCGGGCAACGCCCTGTTGTGGTCGGAAGCGGGGCTGCAGCGCGTGCCTTTCACGCGGCTGGCGCCGTACTGGCGGGGTGCTTACCGGTTGCTCTGGCGTCCTCCGGAGGGGTTCTCCGGCCCGGTGGGTCGGGCGGACTCGGGCCCGGCCGTGGCCGATATCGCCGGCCTGTTTGCCAAGCTCGATGGTCAGGCCACACCGCTCTCTACCGGCGCGTACTCACCCGCGCTGGCGGAGCGTGTGCGTCTGTTTCAGGCTAGCCAGCAGCTGCGCGCTGACGGGGTGGTGGGCGAGCAGACCCTGCTGCGCCTGAATATTCTGGCCGGACGCGACTTGACCGCGGCGGAGGCGGCCCAACGGCTCGCGGCAGAGGCGGTAGGGCAATGAGTGGCCGCGCCGCAGTGAAGGAGCATCGCCAGTGTCATTGATCCTGGAAGCGCTGAACCGCTCGCGCCGCGAGCAGCAGAATGCGAGCCCGGTACCGGGTGTGGGCAGCGTGCATTTTGAACCCGAAGCCAACCGGCGAAGTACGCGCTGGCTGTGGCTGCTAGCCGCTGCCGGCCTGATATTGCTTGCCGGTTTCCTGCTCGGCGGGTTGTTCAAGCCAGCTGAAGGTCCAGTAGTCCTGTCAGCTCCCGAACACGCCGAGGTGGCATCATCGACGGCAGCGCAGTCAGACGAAGTGCCGTCGACGTCTGTAAACGCGGCCCCGCCGATTTCTGTAGAGCCTGTAGGCGCCGAGTATGACCCTGCCGGCGCCGTGCAGCCGAATGCGCCGACACCAGCAGCGGTCGAGAGTAGCGCGGCGGTACCGTCCCCTGAACCCGAAGCCAGCGCGGATGTAAGCGCGCTGTATGCCGGCACCTCCCCGGCCGTGCAGGAAGCGCCTGTGGCAACGCCACCGGCGACCGCGCGCGACGAGCGTGCGTTGAACAACGCCGCGGCGAGACCGGCGGATACGGGGCCATCCTCGGAGACGGAGAGCAGCGTGGATATTGCGGCCCTGGCGGCCGCGGCCGAGCAGGCCCTGGAAGACGTGCGGTTGGCGGAACACCCGGCGCCTTTTCTTGGCGAGCTGTCGCAGCAGCGCAAGGATGCCATTCCAACCCTGATGTATTTGCAGCACGATTACCGTCAGGACGGCGGCTCCAGCGTGACAATCAACGGTCAGCAGGCATCCGCCGGGCAGTCTGTGGGGCGCGGCGTTCGGGTAGAGGAGGTGCTGCCCGATTCGGTGGTGCTGAGTCAGGACGGAGAGCAGTTTCGCCTGCGTGCCCTGAACAGCTGGGTCAACCTGTAAGCGCTGGCCGGCAGCTTAGCTCTCACGCTGTAATACGAGCGGCAGCAGCGTATCGCGTTCGAAGTCCATGGCCAGGGCCTGGTGCGCGCGTTGCCAGGCGCGCGCAGAATGGCGGCAGGCGGCTTGGCGTAATGCGTCGTGCCCCAGCTGCGCGAGGGCGGCAAAGGCCTTCTGCAGCCTGATCTGTACCGCGAGGTTGGCGGCGCCATCACGGGCAATGGACGCAAATACGTCTTCAAGCAGGTCATCGACTGCCAGTGTGGGAAACCACACCCTGGCATCCGGGGTCGATGAATCACCCTTATCTTCTGCCTCCGTTGTCGCCCAGGTTGACAGCGCCCGGGTGGCGCGCCCGATGACATCAATGGCGGTGCCGGGGTCGTTGACACCGGGCGACAGTGCGCGGGAGGCAATTTCCCCCAATACGATCAAGCCAAAACGCGGGTCGTAGTCAAACGTGCGCGTCGTGCCTAGGGAAAACGCAGCCCTGATCGTGTCGGTGATCACATCCGAACAGGGGGCCCCCGCCACGCAGGCCAGTGGCGTGCGCAAGTGCGCGAACGTGCCCGGTTCCACCCGAACGTAGATTTCCACACCGTGCTCGGCACTGCACTGCAGCAACGCTGCGACATCGATGTGTTCTACGTAGCCCAGCTGATCAGTCAGCACCTGTTCTGCAGTCGCGGGAATACGTGCGGCGACATCGTCGCAGGGGCGCCCGCCAATGCCGGGAAAGCGCGCCCGTCCTATCAGGGCCCGGGTGGCGGCTGCCTCTACCCGCTCTACCGTCGACGTCACCTTGGCCAGCTCGGATAGGTGCTCAATCCAGCGTATCAGTGCGATCACAATCAAGGTGATGATCATGACGGTCATCAGGAACAGCACAATGTGCCCGTGGTCGCCGTAGATGCCGGCATTCAACGCAACCAGGCCAATGAGGCTGAACAGAAACGTACCGATAAACACGCTGAGGGCGTGCCGCGATACTTCGTTGTCCATAACCAGGGCGGTGGCGCGCGGTGAGGTGCTCACCGTCACCGAACCGTGTGCGGTGACCAGGGTGGCCAGTGAGAAGGTGGCAACTGCGAGCATGCTGGACGCCAGGATGTTGAGAATGCGCCCCACTGCATCGGGTGTCACGAGGCCGGACATGTGCGGCGGAATCCAGGGTGCAAGCCAGATGCCGAGCAACACCGAAAATAGCCCGGCAAACGTGTAGAGCAGGGCGATCAGCCACAGCTTGCGGGAGACCTTGCGTTGTAGCCATTGCCAGCGTCCGGTTAGCTTCATGTCCGATGCTCCCGTGTCTCGGCTTCTCCGGTGTGTGGTCGCCGGCGTTCAGCTCGCGCGGTTTGGTTCACAGTGGTGGATGATGCGGAGTACACTTCAGACATGGGCAGCACTTCCCTGGCGGCAGATGAAGCAGATCACGCTTCCTTATGCATCAGGATGGGCAGGATTTCAATCACAGAATGCGCAGGTTTTCCCGGCCTGGCGCAGTCCAGGGGACCCCCAGCATGGAATGGGTACATCACCACGCCACCATCAATGGCATCCGTATGCACTACGTTGAACAGGGCTCGGGCATGCCGGTGGTGCTGTGCCACGGCTTTCCCCATCTCTGGTTCAGCTGGCACCGGCAGATCAGCGTGCTGGCGCAGGCAGGTTATCGTGTGATTGCACCGGATATGCGTGGCATGGGGCAGACCGATGCGCCGACGGCGGTGGAAGCCTACGATATTGACCACATCACCGCCGACCTGCTCGGGCTGCTGGACCATCTGGGTGAGCCGCGCGCCGTGTTCGCCGGCCTGGATTTCGGCGCCTTCGCGGTCTACGACTTTGCCCTGCGTCATCCCGAGCGGGTGATCGCGGTCATTGGTCTGGAAAACCCGGCGGCCCCGCACAACCCCGACGAGCCGCCGCTGACCGAATACCGTCGCATGGGCGAGCAGCACTTTCTGCACATTGAGTATTTCCGCGAGCCACCACGCGCTGACCGGGAGCTGGCTGCGGAACCACGACGCTTCCTGCACAAGGTGTTTCACACCCTGAGCGGTGCCTGCAATTACTTCGAGATGTTTCAACATCCGCCCGGCACGTCGTACATTGATGCCATGGAGGAGCCGCCGCCTCTACCCTGGCCGTGGCTCTCCGAGCTGGAGCTGGAATTTTTCGTGTCCGAATACAGCCGCAGCGGCTTCACGGGTGGCCTCAATTGGTATCGGGCATTTGACCTGAAATGGGCGCAACGCAAACCGTTCGAAGGCGTACAGAGCAAGGTGCCTGCGTATTTCCTCGGCAGTGAGCACGATGTGGATCTGGAGGGGTTTCATGGCGACGACCCTATCGGCCAGATGCGCGCCATATTCCCCCGGCTGCGCACTGTACGCATGATCCCGGGCGCAGGGCACATGGTGCAGCTGGAAGCCTCGGCAGCGGTCAATGAGATCTTGCTCGAGTACCTGGCAGATATCGTGGCGCAGGACACGCTGCCGGCTGATTGAGCGGGCTCTGCGGTGCTGGAAGTCCTGCGCCGGTTACGCGAGCTCAGTGCAGCGTGAGCTGCAGACCTTCCTTGCCGAGTAGCGACACTTCCTGCTCCAGTTCCCGCGCTGTCAGCGGATGCCGTTGCAGCCATTCGGGCGGAAACTCCAGGCGAATCGTGTTTTCGTGCGCATGCACCGCAAAGTCGGGCAGCGCCTCCAACTGTTCCACGTACTTGAACAGCAGTGCCAGCCGAAACAGTGTGATCAGGCGCAATAACCGGGGGCGGTCGGCATCGGTGACTGCGGCCCACAGGGGGTGGTCCAGTTTGCCGCGCTGGGTGGCGGCGAGCAGTGCCATCTGCTCCTGCTCTTCCTGCGAAAAGCCTGGCAGGTCGGCGTTCTGCAGCAGGTAGGCGGTATGTCGCTGGTAGTGCTTGTGCGAGATGGCCATGCCCACCTCATGGGTGAGTGCCGTGCGCTCAAGCAGATCCCGGTCGGTCTTGCGCAGCGACCAGCCTTCGCGGCTGGCGTTGAACAGCGTGCGCGCGCGCCGCGCCATCAGCTCGCCCATTACCTTGTCCACACTGTAGCGCTGCATCAATGCGTTGATGGTGCGTTCGCGTACATCCTCGTGCCCCAGTCGCCCCATCAGGTCGTAGATCACGCCTTCGCGCAGGGCGCCACGCGAGGTGCGCAGGCGCGTAATGCCAAGCTCGTCGAACAGGGCGCTGGTAATTGCCACGCCGCCGGCGATAACGTTGCGGCGCTGGCTGCTCAGCCCCTCCAGTTCGATGGCATCAAAGTGCTTGAACTGCAGCAGGCGCTTCTCCAGCCGGGAAAGCGCCTTGCGCGTAATGCCTCCATCGCTCCACCCTTGGCTGACAAGCACTGACTCAATGGCTTGCAGGGTGCCCGAGGAACCCACGCATTCCGCCCAGTGGCGGGAGTGGAAGTGGTAGCGGATGTGAGAGACTTCGAGCCTCGCCCGTTCGTAGGCCGTGCGGTAGTTGCTGCGGCTCACCTTGCCGTTGGCAAAGCAGATGTCGGAAAAGGATACGCAGCCCAGTTGCAGGCTCTCCAGCCGCTGCGGCTCAAACCGCTGGCCAATGATCAGCTCGGTACTGCCGCCGCCGATGTCGATCACCAGTCGTGACTGGGCGTCGTCCGCGAGGGTGTGGGCGACACCCAGGTATACCAGCCGCGCTTCCTCCCTGCCGTAAACCACATCGACGGGCGCCCCGAGGATGCGCTGTGCGGGCAGGGTGAACTCCCGACGATTATCCGCCATGCGCAGGGCGTTGGTGCCAACCACGCGGATTCTTTCCGGGTCCACGCTGCCCAGCATCTGGGCGAAGCGGGCGAGGCAATCAAGGCCTCGCGCGATAGCTTCTGCGGACAGTTTGCCATCCACCAGGCCGGCGCCCAGCTGGACTTTCTCTGCCAGCGCCTCCACCGGGCGCATTTCGCCGTGCTCCACCCGTGCGACGATCAGGTGGAAAGAATTGCTACCGAGATCGATAGCCGCCAGCAGGCTGCCATCGGCGAGTGGCGGTTGTAGGGGCTGCGACAAGAGGTGCGACTCCGGAGAGAATTACCGAAAGGATCATGATACCGGATGCCCGCAGCATGCGCACGGGGGAAGCGAGTCAGGCCAGGGCGTAGGCAGTGATGAGGAGCGCCACAAGGCCGATAGTGGCGCTGTGCAAAACCACGCGCGGCGTTGTGCGCGAGAGTTCGCCAAGCGGGTCACCGCCGCCGTGGACGCGGGCGATAACGGGCCATTCGATGGCGCCGGCGAAGGCGAGGCTGCCCACACTGGCTGCCAGCAAGGCAATGCTGCAGGGCGTTGCCGGCGGAATATTCATCGCGAACAGTGCGATGGCTGCCAGGGAACCCAGCGTACCAGCGTAACTCATGACGAGAAACTGATGCCTGTTGTTGCGCTTGAAGTCCCACTCGAAGGCAAACAGGGCAAGGCGTGCCGGACGGCTGTATTGGCCTCGCGCCGCAAGGGCTCCGAGGTAGTGAAACCATTCGTGCACCAGGGTGCAAATGATGCCGCCCGCCGCAGCGCCACTCAACACGCCCAGCACGGCGGCGAGTATGAGTGACGAAGACTGGTACCAGTTGTTTGCCGCTGCAAACAGCGCCAGCAGTATTAACGCCAGCGCCGCATGTGCAGCGGCGACCGTACGGATTTGGATGCCGTCCCGGGTGGTGACAGTGGGGTCCAGAATATTGTCCATGGTGCTTCCCGCTCAGGTAGGACCGATGGAGAGTGTACGCGTTTCAGCGCTGTCTGGATGCGCTGCTGGCGCGGTTGTTATTTGCGCCCTGCGCCGGAGGGACGTGCGGCATAGCCGCCTGGTTGTCCGCTGATGCCCGATTGGATGTTCTGAATCTTGCCCCCGGTCTTCAAGAAAGCGCGCGTTTGTTCTTCGATCGAGTTCGAGGTTTCTACCGCCGCGGGCTGTTTTTTCTTGGCGGGCGCGCGTTGTGGCTTGGCAGACATATCAGGGTCTCTTCAGGCTGGACGGCCAGCCAGTATAGCACAGACGGGTGCGACGCGCTCCAGCTCGTTGAGATGCGCCTCGCGAAGGTCAGTCGACGACCACACGTCGCGGCACCCGTGCAGGCATGCGGGTCAGCAGTTCGTAGCCGATGGTTTGCGCGTGCTCTGCAACCTCGCCAACCGGCAGCCCGTTGCCCCAGAGCACCACGGGGTCACCGATCGCCACAGGCGGTAGATCGGTGACGTCCACGGTGATCATATCCATGGACACACGGCCCGCCAGTGCGGCGCGATGGCCCTTGACCAGCACCGGGGTACCATTGCCCGCGCCGCGCGGGTAGCCGTCACCGTAGCCCACGGTGACGGTGGCAATGCGCGAGGGCCGCGTGGCCTGCCACGTGGCGCCATAGCCGACGCACTCGCCAGCTTCCACCTCGCGCAGGGAGATTACGCTGGAAACCAGGGTCATCACCGGGCGCAGCGTGTCGGCCTGGGGGTGCGGTACAGTGAACGGGGAATTGCCCCAGAGCATGAAACCGGGGCGAATCCAGTCGTAGTGACTGGCCGGCCAGGCCAGGGTGGCGGGCGAGTTGGCGGCACTGCGCACACCGGCAAGCGGCCCGGTCAGTTGCTCAAAGCGCTCGATCTGCGCGGCGGTGGCGGGATGGTCCAGCTGGTCGGCGCAGGCGAAGTGTGTTGTCAGTACAGGTGGCCCCGCGAGCTTGCCGCAGGCCAACAGGCGGCGATGGAGCTCCGCGACCTGTCCCGGTGGCGCGCCCAGGCGGTGCATACCGGTATCGAGTTTCAGCCAACAGTGCACAGGCGCTGGCAACGTAGCCTGCTCCAACCACGCGACCTGTGTGGCGTTGTCGATGGTCAACCACAGCTGCTGCTCGGCGGCGAGTGGCAGTTCATCCGGATGATATACACCCTGCAAAAGTAGCAGCGGGCAGCGGATACCTGCGCCACGCAGTTCCAGTGCCTCCTCCAGGGAGGCCACCGCCAGTGCGTCTGCCAGCGGTTCCAGTGCGCGCGCCATGGTCATGGCACCGTGGCCGTAGGCGTTGGCCTTGATCACCGCCATGAGGCTCGATTGTGGCGCCAGCGAGCGCGCAAGCGCCAGGTTGTGGCGCAGCGCGGCCAGGTCCAGGCGCGCTTCGCAAGGGCGTGCCATCAGTAGTCGTACCGGTGCCGGGCAAACAGCGTTTGCGCGGCCAGCCAGACGTCGCCGACCTGGCCGTCGCCTACGGGCTGGTCGTCTATGGAAAGCACCGGGGCAACTTCTTTGCTGGAGCTGGTCAGCCACACCTCATCGGCTCTGTGGACCTCCTGCATGGTCACGATGCGTTCGCTCACTGGAATGCTGCTGTGCTTGCGCAGGATGTCCAGCAGCATGAGTCGGGTGATGCCGGGCAGTTTCTGGTGATCCAGGGGCGGCGTTGCCACGGCACCGTCCTTCACGATAAATACGTTGCACGCAGCGGCCTCGGTCAATTCACCGGCCTCGTTGTACAGCAGGGTTTCCCCGTGGCCGCGGCTGTGGCCGTGCTGGTAGTGCATCACATTGCCAAGCAAGGCGGTGGATTTGATGTTGCAGCGTCGCCAGCGCAGGTCTTCCGTGGTGGAAACGTGAAAGCAGCGCGCGGCGGCCTTGTCGGGCGCCGGGGGTGGCGCGATGTCAAAAACAAAGGCGTAGCGCGTTGCCGCGATGTTCTCGGGATAGGCATGGTTGCGGCGCAGGTCTGCACCGCGGCTGATGTGAAAATACAGCCCGAGATTGCCGCCGCCGTTGCGCTCCAGCAGTTCCTGGGCGATGGTGCGCCATTCGGCCTCGTCCAGTTGTACTTTCAGTTCAATCGCATCGAGGCCCTGCTGCATGCGTTGCATGTGAGGGCCAAAGCCCACCAGTTTTCCGGCGTAGGAGGGGACCACCTCGTAGATGCCGTCGCCGAACAGGAAGCCGCGGTCCATGGGGGAAATGCGGGCTTCATCCATGGGCAGGTAACTGCCGTTGAGATAAACGATGCTCATAGCCGTTCCTTGTGTTGAGAATGCCAAGTGCTCACGCCGCCGCCTCGAGAAACCCGGTGAGCGTGCGTAGCTGGCGGATGACCGATTCGCTCTCGGAGGGTGGCAATCCATCTTCTGTGAGCGTGTTCTTGCGTGTGACACCATCCACGCTGCCGCGTTCGGACAGGTAGCGCAGGGTGGCCAGTGGCGAGAATTCGGCGAGCAGATCGCGTTTTGCCCATAGGCCGAGGAACGCCAGCAGACCATAGGCACCCCAATTGGAAACGTCAGCGACCAGCAGTTCGTCACAGGGGGTGACCGATACCTGGATGTCCAACCCGGCGATGGCGTTGGCGATATTGCCCATGCCGATCTCATTGCCACCATCGCCAATGGCGATCGTGGGGCAGTCCGCCAGGGTCAGGAACGGGTCGAATACCCCACAACCGGCACTGATGTCTTCTCCGCGCATGTTGTAGTAGCGGCCATCGGCCGCCATCCCCGGGCGTTCGATAGAGATAATGGCACTGGGTGCATGGGTCGCGAGCCAGCTGGCGGCCAGCGCCGAACCGTCATCGGCTGGCTCGCGCTCCAGCGGCAGGATCCGGTAGGCGCTCGCCAGCACCTGAGCCAGCGGTCTGGCACAGGCAATCATCGGCTCGGCTCCCAGCGCCTGCAGGGCCTGGTACAGGGCAATGGCGCCGACCGGGCCATCGGTTTCGAAGGTGCCTGCGACCGGAAAGCCGGTGCCGATCAATACGGTACCGCGGATATCGCGCAAGCGCTGTGCCGCACGCAGGTAGTAGCCCGCGGGGAGCGCGGCGCGGGCTATCTGCATCTGACGTGGATTGCGCGCCACCAACAGGGTCTCGATGGCTTCGCTCAGGGCCTGTTCGTCCACGGTGTTTACTCCTCAGGTGGTGACTGCAGCGGTATTTGCCGCATGCGCCAGTGTTGCAGGTGCAAGGCGTTGTGCGCCGCATGGGGGCTGATGGCGGCAAAGTGCACGGTAGCGCCGGGCCGCAACTGGCTCATGCGGGCGGCATCGACCGAGAGCGCGGCGCCCAGCTTAGGATAGCCGCCGATGGTCTGCCGGTCATTCAGCAGAACGATAGGCTGGCCATCGGCCGGTATCTGGATCGCGCCCAGGCAAATGCCTTCTGAGACAATGCCGGTAATATCGCCCTTGATGGGCGGCCCCTCCAGGCGATAACCCATGCGATCAGCGCGCTGCGATACCGTCCAGGGGGAACTGTAGAAGCGTCGTTGCTGCAGCCTCGGGAAATGCGCCTGTTGGTAGCCCGGCACCACACGTACCGTCAGCTGCGCACCATAGCGGGGTCGTTCGGCTGCGGGCAGCTGCAGCCGTTGACGCTGCGTGTCCGGCCGGCACGGCAGGACATCGCCGGGCGCCAGTTTTTCGCCGCGCAGGCCTCCGAGCCCCTCGCGCAGCACGGTCGCCGTGCTGCCGAATTGCGGGGTTACCGCAAAGCCATCGACCACACCAATGTAGTTGCGGCAACCGTGTTCAGCGTGGCCTAGCTGCACCCGGTCGCCGCCTTGAACACGGTGACTGGTCCAGAGATCACGTGGCTGACCATTGATTAGCAGCGGCGCCTCGGCACCTGTTACGCAGAGCAGTGTGTCGGTTTCCACATCGAGCTCCAGGCCGCCAAAGCTACACTCTACCAGCGTGCAGTTCGGATCGTTGCCCAGTAGGCGCTGGCAGAGTAGAAACGCCTCCAGGTCCATGGGGCCGCCGGTGGTGAGGCCAAGATGGTGTTGGCCAAAGCGGCCTCGATCCTGCAGCAGGCTGAGCAGCCCCGGTTGCCGCACACGCAGGCTCATGCGAGTTCGCCTCCCAGTTCCAGAAAACGCTGGCGATCGATCGCGACAAAGCGCACGCTATCGCCCACGGCGACCGGCATGGGCGGTTCCTGATGCGGATCAAACAGGCGTTGTGGGCAGTTGCCAATCAGGTTCCAGCCTCCCGGTGAAACAGCGGGGTAGACAGCGGTTTGTCGGTCCGCTATCGCCACCGCGCCACGTGGCACGCGCTGTCGCGGGGTTGTCAGTCGGGGCGCGGCGATACGTGAGTCGACGTGGCCGAGGTAGGCAAAGCCCGGTGCGAAGCCAATGGCATAGACGGTGTATTGGGTGGCGCAGTGCAGCGTGATCACCTCGTCCACAGTCAGGTCAGCCTCCCGCGCCAGGCGTTCCAGGTCAGCGCCGGTTTCCGGGCTGTAGTACACGGGTAATTCGATCTCGCGGCCGCCGCTACCTGCGGTGGCCGCTTCGATGGTCCCCTGCAGCGCCTGCAAACGGTGCACAACGCTGAAATGATCGGTGCGCAGGGCATCATAGATCACCAGCAGCGAGGCATAGGAGGGCACCAGGTCGATCAGGTCTCCCTGCAGGGCCGCCCGAGCCGCCTCGGCTGCGGCGCGAACCTGCGCCGCCTCGCGGGGACCGGGGGGGGCGGCGGCGTTGTCTTCGGCAAAGGACATCAGCACGGCGTTTTCACCGGCATGTTTCAGCATCATGGGCGCCCCGAGCCTCCCGAGGTCAACTGCTGTATCTCCTCAATGGCCATGACCCCCTCGGGGTTGTCGCCGTGTACGCACAGAGAGTCAACGGCCAGGGCCAGCACCTTGCCCCCGTGGGTGGTGATGGTGCCGTGATCAAGCAATTGCCTTACCTGGGCCAGCATGTGCTCACGATCGTGCACTGCGCCCGGCAGGCGGCGCGATAGCAGCCGGCCGTCGTCCGCGTAGCAACGGTCGGCAAAGGCCTCGAACAGCAACGCAAGCCCGTGTTGCTGCGCTTCTTCGCGGTGGACCTCAGCCTCGGGTGTCGCCTGTAGCATGAGTGCCAGGGGGCGGTGGTAACTGGCAACGCTGCGCATGACCGCGGCGCGCACGGCGGGGTCGACCATCATGTCGTTATACAGCGCGCCGTGTGGCTTGACGTAGGCCACCTGCAGATTGTGGCAGGCGGCCATGCCGTCCAGCGCGGCAACCTGGTAGCGCAGGCTGCTGGCAAGTTCCTGCTCGCTCAGGGCCATGCTGCGCCGGCCGAAGCCCACCAGGTCCGGGTAGGCAGGGTGCGCGCCCACCTGCACCTCGTGCCGCGCGGCCAGCGCCAGTGTGCGGTCGATGGTGAGCGGGTCGCCGGCGTGAAAGCCGCAGGCGATATTGGCCTGGTCGATATGCGGCATGACGGCCTCGTCCATGCCCATGTGCCAGCTACCATAACTTTCGCCGAGGTCGCAGTTGAGGAGCATACGGTGGTTTCCTGTGGTAGAGGGCGCGATCAGAGCACCGACAGTTGGCTATTGCGCAGGTCGGTGACCAGCATGCAGCCCGGGCTGTGGGTAATGGCAAGCGGCGGTTTTGCCTGCTCCAACGCTACCTGGGGGGTCACCCCGCAAGCCCAGAATACTGGCAATTCGCCTGCTGCAATGGTTACCGGATCGCCATAGTCGGGCCTGTTGATGTCAGCGATGCCAATAAGAGCGGGGTCGCCGAGGTGTACCGGAGCGCCGTGCACCGAGGGGAAGCGGGTACAGATCTGTACCGCGCGAATCGCGTCGGCGGCGCGCATGGGACGCATGCTGACCACCATGTTGCCGGCGAAAGGGCCCGCTGCTGTGCAGGGCAGGTCTGTACGGTACATGGGCACGTTCACCCCCTCGGACACATTGCGCACATCCAGCCCATCGGCGATCAATGCCTCCTCGAAGGAGAACGAGCAACCGAGTGCAAAGGTCACCAGGTCGGGCTGCCAGAGGGCGCTCAGGTCGCTGAGTTCGGTCTCGAAAACGCCGCTGCGAAACAGCCGGTAGCGGGGTACGTCGGTGCGAATATCGATGTCACCGAGTGGCGGCAGGGCGGGGTCACCCGGAGCGGCGGCAACGGCAATGAGCGGGCAGGGCTTGGGGTTGGCCTGGCAGAAACGGAGAAAGTCGTTCGCCCAGGCTTCAGGCAGAATCACGATGTTGCACTGAACGAAGCCGGGCGCGCAGCCTGAGGTATTGCCCGTGTGCTCGCCCGCGCGAATGCGCTGGCGCAGTGCTGCTGGTGTCGGCGAAGCGTGCATCAGGATCCTCGCTGGGTTTGGGTGGGCCTCGAGTCTGGAGCTGACGGGCCATATCCGGGATAATGCGCGGTTACATCAGCGCATCATAGTGGATTCACCTCATGCTCGACCAGTTGTTGCAGGTACTCACGCCACGTTTTGTCAGTGAGGATGTGTTCATCGCCGACAACATGCACCCGCGGGCCCCGCGCGTGTTCGGCGGTCAGGTTTTGGCACAGGCCTTGCGTGCGGCCGCTGCCACCGTGCCGGTCGAGCGGGCGGTGCACTCCCAGCACGCCTACTTCCTGCGCCCCGGAGACCCGGCCGAGTCGATCCGTCTGGAAGTGGATCGCGCGCTGGACGGCGGCAGCCTGAGTTCCCGGCGCGTGGTGGCCCTGCAGCGCGGCAAGCCGATACTGGTGTCATCGGTATCGTTCCAGACCAACAGCGCGGGGGATGACTACCAGCGCACAGCGCCTGACGTGCCCCGCCCCGAGAGTCTCCCCAGTGAGCGGCAGAGAGCGCTCGAAACGGGTGACCTGGACGAGGCCTTTCCGCTGGTCACGGGGGAGGATCTCGACCTGCGTATGGTCACCCCCATCGATTGGAACGATCCGCAGCCACTGCCGCCTGTGCTTTCAGCCTGGGTCAAAACCAACGGCGTCATGGATCAGCCGGATGCCGTGCATGCGAGCCTGTTGGCCTATTTTTCCGACACGCTGCTAATCGACGTGTGTCTGGCCGTAACCGGGCGCTCGCACCGGGAGGAAGACCTGCAACTGGCGAGCCTTGACCACGCGCTGTGGTTTCATGCCCCGGTGAGGGCGGACGAATGGCTGCTGCACACCGTAGAAGCGGAGCGTGTCGCAGCGGGCCGCAGTCTCGCCCACGGGCGCTTCTACAACTGCGAGGGTGTGCTGGTGGCCTCAGCCTCACAGCAGGGCTTGATGCGGCGGCGCTGACGCATTGCCTCGTCGCAAGTCGCGTCTTATGATGGCCCGCCATCCCGTATAGCCAGCAGTAAGGAATGTGACATGCCGCACCCCGCGATAACTGCAGAGACCTACCCCCACAAGCCCGCTATTATCATGGGAGGCTCCGGCGAGGTGGTCACCTACGCCGAGCTCGATGAGCGCAGCAACCAGGCGGCACAGTTGTTTCGCTCACTGGGCCTGAAAAAGGGTGACCATATCGGCATGATGCTGGTGAACTGTCGCCAGTTCCTGGAAATCTGCTGGGGAGCGCAGCGAGCGGGGCTGATTTTCACGCCCATCAGTACCCACCTGAAACGTGATGAAACCGCCTATATCCTCGAAAACTGCGGGGCCAAGCTGTTCATCGCATCTCACTCGCTGGCAGCTGTGGCAGGCGAAATTCTTGCGTTGGGCACCTCGCGCATCAAACACTATTTGATGGTGGATGGCATTCTGGACGGCTACGAGTCCTGGGATGACAGCATTGGCCTGCAGCCGGCCGAGCGCATCGCGGACGAGGCCAACGGTGTGCCCATGCTCTACTCATCGGGCACCACCGGCAAGCCGAAGGGCGTATTCCTGCCGCCTGCCAGCGACGATGTCAATGCGGTACACCCGCTGGCGGGCAGTCTGGGTGCGGTTTTTGGTTTTGGTGAGGAAACGGTCTACCTGTCACCCGCGCCGCTCTATCACGCGGCACCCTTGCACTACAACATGATGGCCCTGTACCAGGGCGGCACCAGCGTGGTGATGGAGACGTTCGATGCCGAAGCTGCGCTGGCCCTGATCGAAGAGCACCGGGTAACACACAGCCAATGGGTACCCATCATGTTCGTACGCATGCTGAAGCTGCCCGAGGAGGTGCGTGGGCGTTACGATGTCAGCAGCATGCAATTTGCCATTCACGCTGCGGCCCCGTGCCCGATTGAAGTAAAGGAGCAGATGATCGCCTGGTGGGGCGAGGTCATTGTCGAATACTACGCCGCCAGTGAGGGCATTGGTATCACGATGATCGACTCCGCCAACTGGCTCACGCACAAAGGTTCCGTGGGGCCCTCGCTGACGGGGTCGGTGCATGTGGTGGACGACGAGGGTAACGAACTGCCGCCGGGTGAAATCGGCACTATTTACTTCAGCGGTGAACAGGTCCAGTTCAGCTATCACGACGAACCGGGCAAAACCGCCGAGGCCTTCAACGAACGTGGCTGGGCGACCACCGGTGATCTGGGCTACCTGGACAAGGACGGTTTCCTTTACCTCACGGACCGCAAGAACTTCATGATCATCAGTGGCGGTGTGAACATTTATCCGCAGGAAATCGAAAACCTCTTGATCACGCACGGCAAGGTGGCGGACGTTGCCGTGTTCGGTATTCCCAACGAGGAGTTTGGCGAGGAGGTGAAGGCCGTGGTACAGCCCATGAATTGGGCGGATGCGACGGATGAGGTGGCGATCGAGATTATGGAGTGGCTGCGCGAGCGTATTTCACACATCAAGCTGCCGCGCTCTCTGGACTTCCACCAGCAATTGCCCCGCATGGACAACGGCAAACTCTACAAGCGTCACCTGGTTGAGGAATACCGCGGTGCACACAGGGATTTGCCGCGAAAAGAGGATAGCGACAAGCCTTCCTGACCACGCTGGCCGGTCAGCAGAGCCTGTGTGCGGCGTTTTTGGTGCACAGCCTCTGGCCAGATTTAACCTGTATCGCCGGTGGCCTTTGCAGTATCCTTGGGAGAGTCTCCGGCAAAGAGGTAGCCCATGAGAACGTCCCGTAAGCTCGCCCAGCTGGAACGCCAGATGGCGAGCTGTTCAAATTACGACGAGTGGCGTGAGGCCGCGATCGAGCACGACGAGCTGTCCGGCAAGCGCCGCTGGCGCGAGGTGGACCAGACTACGCAATACGACTACAGCCAGATCCGGTTGCGTCTCGACCGCCTGCGCAGCCTGCGCGCCCGTCACGACTATCAGGGCCTGCTGTTCACTCTCAACGAGGGTATTCACGGCAACATGGGTGGTATGGGGCGCAGCGTGCTCTACCAGAATGCCAAGTTCGGCACCAAGCATCTTATCGAGCAGTACATTGACGAGGTGGCCGATTCCCTGCGCTATCTCGCCGAGTTGGAGAGCGACGACGTCACCCTGCAGCAGAAGCTCGACTTCTTCTACCGCGCCAACATCTGCTTCGGTCGGTCAGCCCTGATGTTGAGTGGCGGCGGTGTGCTGGGCTTTTATCACCTCGGCGTGGTCAAGACGCTACTGGAACAGGGCCTGCTGCCGCGTGTTATTTCCGGCTCCAGCGCAGGCTCCCTGGTGGCGGGCGTTGTTGGCTCCCACACCGACGAAGAGCTCCGGCATTTCTTTGATCCCGGCAACGTACACTTCGAGGCGGAGCGTGAGGCGAGCGTGTTTTCACGCATGTTCCTCGGGCGCAATCCGCAAATTGATGTGCGCGACCTGGAGAATATTATCGCTCGCCTCATTCCCGAAATGACCTTTCAGGAGGCCTACGAAAAGACCGGGCGCCAGATCAGTATCACAGTCGCGCCGGCGGAAACGCATCAGCGCTCACGCCTGTTGAACGCCATTACGTCTCCCAACGTCTATGTGCGATCGGCGGTAATGGCCTCCTGCGCGGTGCCGGGGGTGTTTCCGCCCGTAATGCTGATGGCGAAGAACGTGCACGGCGAATCCCAACCCTATCTGCCTACGCGCAAGTGGGTTGATGGCTCCATTGCCGACGACTTGCCGGCGAAGCGGCTGTCGCGGCTGTTCAGCACAAACCACTATATCGTCAGTATGGTGAACCCCATTGCCACGCCTTTTTTGCGCGGCAACCACAAGAGTAACGGCCTCAGTGCGGCCCTGGGCACTCTGGGAGTGGGTATCGGCCGCGAAGTGCTCAATTTCTACCGCGGTGTGGTGCAAAAGAACGGCGACAACTGGCCGCGCTTCAACCTGTTGATGAACGGCATCCACTCCCTGATTGACCAGGAGTACAGCGGCGATATCAACATTGTGCCCAGTTTTCGCTGGTACAACCCGGCGAAGATTCTGTCCCACCTGTCCGAGAAGGAGCTGGTGGCGCTGATGGAAGGGGGCGCGCACTCGGCCTTCCCCAACATTGAGGCCATCCGTATCTGCACCAAGATCAGCCGGGCGATGGAAGAGATTCTCAATCGCTTCGAGTACGGCGACCTGCGCCCCGATAGCGAAAAATACCGTCGACCGCGCGCTTCACGGCGCCGGCCACCACCGACGCGGTCTGACCGTGAAGCGCAGCGCGAACAGCTGGCGGCGCTTGATGCTGCCCCGAAGAGCAAACGTACGAGTGCCAAGGCGCGGGTGAAAACCCGGCGCAAGAGTCCGTCGAGGTCAGCTGCCTCGGCAAAGAAAGACACGTCGGGAGAGCCGGGGCGAGCAGTTGCATGACGGTGGTAGCATGATTGAGGCGACTGCGTGAAGGCGCCGGAGTTTTCGCGGGAACAGAAAGAGCGTATGGCGAGCAAGGTCAAGGGGTACCTGCGCGATGAATTGCAGCAGGAAATCGGCAGCTTTGACGCCGAGTTCCTGGTGGACTTTCTCGCAGAAGAGCTCGGTCCCTATTTCTATAATCGTGGGCTGGCTGACGCCCGCAGTCTGCTCAACGAGAAAATGGCCGAGCTGGACTACCAGGTGCAGGAGCTGGAACAGGCCGAGGATTGATGCTCAGTCAATGGTTCTCGGCGGCAGGTCCGGTTTCGCATAGGCCATGCGGCGCACGCGCGAGGTCGTGTAATAGCTGTCCAGCCCGCTCAGGGCTACGCTGTCCGCGGCATTGATATCGATGGCACCATCCTCGCCCAAGGCCTTGTCAGGCACATCAACCAGCACCACTTCCCCGATCACCAGATGCGTATCGTTGATATGCAGGTGGTGGTGTTCGCGCAGCTCCAGGCCCATGCGCACATTGGCTTCCCGCACGAAAGGTGCCGCAAACCCCGTCACCCAATGCTCGCCTAACCCGGTTGCGGTAAATTCGGACTGCTCTCGTGGATACCGCGCTGCCGTCTGGTGTGCGGCTTCAATGAAGTTCTGTTGCACGTGGTTGATGGTGTAACACCGCGTGTCGAGAATATTTTCCAGCGTGTGGCGCTCAACCGGGCTGGGGCGTACGATCAATGCCAGCAGGGGGGGATGTGAGCCAAGGTGTACCACGGAGCTGATGATGGCGAGGTTGCTGTTGCCGGCGGTATCGGCGGTACCCACCAGGTTGGCGGGCTTGAAACCACTCAGGGAATTGACAAATGCGGCGCGGTAGCGAGACGCCATCGCGCCGATATCGTGTGCGGTGAAATGCATGTGTGCTTCCTATGAAGAGTACAGGCGCCGGTAGCGGCGCTCAGCCCAGAGCCGGTAGACCCGATCGGCTACGGGGCGTATCAGCGGCCAGCTCAGCCAGCGCCACAGGGGCCCCAGCCGGGTGTGTTGCCAGGCCGCAACGTTGGCATCAATGCCGGTTAGCCATCGGCCGTCCGCCGTGCGCAGGTGCAGCGTTTTCAGCAGCGCGTCCCGCGATGGCGGGGCGTCTGTGGACGCTAGATTGTTCGTCTGCTCCAGACTGCAGTTGGGCGGCAGGCGGTGAATATCTGCGAGTTGCAGCTGCGCATCAGACAGCTGGCCAAGTTTCGCCATTTCACGCCTGCACAAAGGGCATTGGCCATCGTAGTAGAGTGTATCGGGCATGGTAGCGTGCCACCGCTGCTGATGGATATGCATCCATGTACGCGTGGAGGGCCCTGCTGGATGTATGTCGGCGGCGACTCGGGGCAGTCGCCGCCGCAGTCATCAGCGAATGAGGTCAACGGCCAGCTGTGACAGGGGCCCCACCAGGTTCGCCCTCGCGTCGGCTTCCTGGCTGGAGGCGGTGCCGATCAGCGCACGCTTTTTGATGCCCTGCACGATGGCGGCCAGGCGAAACAGCGAGAAGATCAGGTAAAAGTTCCAGTTCTCGATTCCCGCGCGCCCGGTGCGTTCGCAGTAGCGCGCAATGTATTCCTCGTCCGTTGGAATACCCAGTGAAGCGCGGTCGACCCCGGCCAGTCCTTTCATGCTGCTATCCCGCGGCAGCATCCATGCCATGCACTGATTGGCGAGGTCGGCGAGGGGGTGACCGAGGGTGGAAAGTTCCCAGTCGAGCAGGGCAATCACGCGCGGCTCGGTCGGGTGGAACATCATGTTGTCCAGCCGGTAGTCGCCGTGTACCAGGCTCACGGTGCCGTCGTCCGCCGGCATGTTCGCCGGCAGCCAGGTCAGCAGGGTTTCCATGTTGGCCACGGTTTCGGTTTCGGAGGCACGATATTGTCGGGTCCAGCGCGCCAGCTGACGTTCGAAGTAGTTCCCGGGTTTGCCGTAGTCAGACAGGCCCACCGCGTCCACGTCGACATTGTGCAACGCTGCCATGGTCGCGTTCATGGCATCGTAGGTTGCACTGCGCTCCGCGTTGTCTGCTGCATCCGGCAGTACCGGGTCCCAGAGAATACGGCCTTCCATGTATTCCATGACATAGAACATCGAGCCAATGACCGATTCGTCTTCACACAGTACGTGGGTTCGGGGCACCGGCACGTCAGTGTTCTGCAGCGCACTGATAACACGGAATTCACGGTCGACCGCGTGGGCGGACGGTAGCAACTCACCTGGCGGTTTCCGCCGCAACACGTAGGAGCGCCCGCCCGCGGTCAGTTTGAACGTGGGGTTTGATTGCCCGCCGGGGAATTTCTCTGCGGTAAGGCTGTCGTCCATGTCGGGCAGGTGGTCTGCCAGGTAGGCGGAGAGCCGCCTTGTGTCCAGTTGCTGCGAGCTCATGATGATCCCTTGGCTTGTGTTATTAAACGTGTAGTTTGGCGCGCTGCGAGGGCTGTCACAATGACAGGGGGCGACAATATTCTTGACCTGCGCCGACACCGTGGACGAGCGTTGAGCATGCCAACGGCTCGGGGTATGCTACCGCTTCCTCACCAGCAGAAGTCTAACAGAGGTTGTACCGTGTACGAGCATTTGAAGCAGGCATGGCAGGAATTGACAGGGCCGGGGCAGCCGTTTGAGGTGACAACCGAGACGGTGGGCAGTGTGCCGATTCGCACCTTCCGCCACGCGCCGCCTTCGCTGCGCGAAATCTGGTTGAGCACCGCCGGGTACGCAGACAAGGACTACCTGGTCTTCAGCGGCGAGCGCTGTACCTACAGCGAAGCCCACACGTTCACCGCCAGTATTGCACGCTGGTTACACGATGCGGGTGTTGGGCCCGGTGACCGGGTGGCGATAGCCATGCGCAATTATCCCGAGTGGATGCTCGCCTACTGGGCGGTCACATCCATGGGAGCTGTGGTGGTGGGGATGAACGCCTGGTGGGTTGCGCAGGAAATGGCATTTGCTCTGGAGGATTCGGTGCCACAGGTGCTGATCTGTGATCGCGAGCGACTGCAGCGGTTCAGTGAGATCCGTGAGCGCTTTTCCACCATGAAGGTCGTTACGGTGCGCCTGCAGGACGAAGCGCCAGTCTGGGCGACAGACTGGGTTGAGGTCATCAACGCCAGGCCGGACCTGCCGGCGGTTACGATCGCCCCGGAAGACGATGCCTGTATATTCTACACATCAGGCACCACCGGGCGCCCCAAGGGGGCGCGCCTCACGCACCGGGGCTGTGTTGCCAATGTGATGAATGTGGCGTTCATCAACACCGTGCAGCCCATGGCAATGGCCTTGGCCAAGGGCACAACGCCGCCAGCGCCGGGCTCTTCCCCCGCCCCCAATTCCCTGCTGGCAACCCCGCTGTTCCATGTCACCGCCAATAATTGCGTGGCGCATGCCACCACCTTGGCCGGGGGCAAGCTGGTGCACATGTACAAGTGGGATGCGGCGGATGCACTGCGGCTGATTGAAGAAGAAACGATTACCACATTCAACGGCGTGCCCATGATGGCGCGGGAGATTCTCATGCACCCGGATTTTGCCCGTCGCGATACCTCGTCGCTGCTGGTGCTGGGCGGCGGGGGGGCGGCGCTGCAACCGGACCTGGTAGAGAAAATCCAGGCCCGTTCGGTGGCGGCGCGACCAAATACGGGCTACGGCATGACCGAGACATCGGGCATCATCGCCGCGGTATCAGCTGAATTTTTTGTCGACAAGCCGTCCAGCGTCGGCCCCGCCGTGCCCACGCTGGAGGCCAAGTGTGTGGGGCCCTCGGGTGAGGACCTCGGTGCCAACGCCATCGGTGAGCTCTGGGTGCGCGGCGCGCCGGTCATCAAGGGTTACCTGAACCGCGCGGATGCGACCGCCGAGTCGATCACCGACGGCTGGTTGCATACGGGCGACATCGCACGTATCGATGAGGACGGATTTATCTTCCTGGTCGACCGGGCCAAGGACATGGTGCTGCGGGGCGGGGAAAATGTGTACTGCGCAGAAGTCGAGAACGCGCTGTTTGCCCATGACGCGGTGGCGGAGTGTGTAGTGTTCTCGGTAGCGGATGAGCGTCTCGGCGAGGAGGTGGGGGCCGCGGTGTATCTGCAGTCCGGCGCCGAGCTCAACGCCACGCAATTGCGGGCCCATTGCGCGGGCCAGCTCGCACCCTACAAGGTGCCACGGTATATCTGGTTTTTGCCGGAGCCCCTGCCGAGAAATGCCAGTGGCAAATTTCTCAAGCGCGAGCTCCGCGAATCTCTGCAGGTCGCTGACGCAGATTAATCAGCTTTCCACGAAGGCCCGCTCAATGACGTAGTGGGCGGCCTTGCCGTGGCGTGATTCCTGGAAGCCGCGCTCGTTGAGCAGGGCGCCCATGTCTTTCAGCATGCTGGGGCTGCCGCAGAGCATAAAGCGGTCATTGTCGGGGTCGATTGGCGGCAGCCCCACATCGGCCGGCAATGTGTCGCTGCGCAGGAGGTCGGTCAGACGGCCGGTGTTGCGGAAAGCTTCGCGGGTGACGGTAGGGTAGTAGATCAGCTTGCCGCGAATCTCGTCACCGAGGTATTCATGCGTCGGCAGCTCACGGGTAATCGCATTCTGATAGGCGAGCTCGCTCACGTTGCGGCATCCGTGCGCCAGGATGACCCGCTCAAAGCGCTCGTAAATGGCGGGATCCTTGATGATACTCAGGAAGGGGGCGAGTCCGGTGCCGGTACCCAGCAGGTAGAGGTTGCGCCCCGGCAGGAGGTTGTCGAGGACCAGTGTACCCGTCGCCTTGCTGTTGACCAGTAGTTCGTCACCGACGCGGATGTTCTGCAGCTGTGAGGTGAGGGGGCCATCAGCCACTTTGATGCTGAAGAACTCGAGCTGGTCCTCGTAGTTGGCGCTGGCCATGCTGTAGGCGCGCAACAGCGGCCTTCCCTCGCGTTCCAGGCCAATCATGGTGAAATGCCCGTTTTCGAAGCGAAAGCCCGGATTGCGCGTGGTCTTGAAGCTGAACAGGCGGTCTGTCCAGTGGTGTACTTCGGTAACGCGTTCGCGCAGCAACGTCGCCATGTTCTTTCTCCCGAGTAGTCGTTTGCAGTGGCGCTACTGTAAGCACGGGTTATATATTGGTAAAACAGTTTTTATAAATATATTATAGTTGTAAAATCGATATTGGAGCCGTTATGCGCTACACCCTGAGACAGCTGGAGGTGTTCATTGCCACGGCGCAACACGAGAACATCAGCCGGGCGGCGTCGGACCTTGCCATGTCGCAGTCAGCCGCAAGCGGCTCGCTGCGCGAACTCGAGCAGCAATTCAATGTGCAGCTGTTCGACCGCCTCGGGAAACGGCTGCGCCTCAGCGAGCTGGGAAGACAGCTGCGTCCCGCGGCGGAGGAGTTGCTCGATCGGGCGCGCGCGCTAGAGCAGGGCATGCTGGGGGAAGAAATCAGCGGACGCCTCCAGCTCGGTGCCACCCTGACCATCGGCAATTATCTTGCGGTCCCCATGATTGCGGCTTTTCGTACGCGATTCCCGGCGGCCGATGTGGCGCTCAGCGTGGCCAACACGGCGGCCATCGCCGAGAAGGTGGCACACTATGAACTCGATATCGGCCTGGTTGAGGGTGAGCTGAGCCACGCTGATTTAAGCTGTGAGCCCTGGCAGGCGGATGAGCTTACCGTGTTCGCGGCGCCCGGCCACCCGCTGGCGCGGCGCCGCGCGCTCACTGATGACGACCTGCTGTCGCTGGAGTGGATTGTGCGGGAGCCGGGTTCCGGTACCCGGCAGACCTTTGATCGCGCCATGCATGGCATCCTGCCTGCATTGCGTCTGGCCCTTGAACTGCAGCACACCGAAGCTATCAAACGCGCCGTGGAGGCGGGCCTGGGCGTCGGCTGCCTGTCCCGCATTAGCCTGGTTGAGGCCTTTGCCCGCGGCTCTCTCGTCCCCTTGCGGGTTCCGCATCGTGATTTCACGCGGCGCCTGCATATTGTGCTGCACCGGCAGAAATTTCATACCGCCGCACTGCGCGAGTGGCTGACACTCTGTCACGAACAGCCGTGGTGAAGGCGCACGCATATCGCGGTTACAATGGCGCCATGAGCAGCGACGACAAATCCTCCAGCGTATCCATCGAGCCGATTGGCGGGGCGCAACGTGCGCAGGTGATCGCTGCAACCCAGGCCTGGGTTGACCGTGCGGCGGCCCTGTTGGCGCAACCACTTGAGCTGCCCACCGTGCTCTTTGACTTAAGCGGCGGCAGTGCCGGGATGTTCCGGGTACATGGGGCGAGCTGCAGTATTCGCTACAACCCCTGGATTTTTGCCCGTCACTTCGACGAAAACCTGGAGCACACGGTGCCGCACGAAGTGGCACACTATGTGGTTCACATGCGTTATCCCCGTCGACGCCTGAAGCCGCACGGGCCGCAGTGGCAGCAGGTGATGCAGTTGTTTGGGCGTCCGCCCCGGGTGACGTTCGATCTTGCGCTGGACGGTGTGCCGATGCGTCGTCAGCGCCGCCATCCCTACCACTGCGGTTGTCGCGAGCACGCGGTATCTACTGTGCGTCACAACCGCATGCGCGACGGGCGCGCCCGCTACCTGTGTCGTTATTGCAGTGGCGTACTGCGGCCCGCCGACTGACTGACGGCCGGCCGGCGCCGCTTCAGTCCACCGTTATCGCCAGCTCCACGCCGCTAAAGCGCTTCTCGGTGCTCTCTTCTTCGCTGGCAGTGACGTCCAGTCGCTCCGCCTGGATACCTTCATTGAGCAGGAAATCTTTCGTGGTGGTGGCGCGCTGCGTGGCGAGTCTGGTGAGTGCCTCATCCGGCACCGGCCACTGATCACGGAGTATCCGTGCCTGTTGCAGCACAGAGGGGCCCTCCTCGTCGGCGTCGGTTGGTTCTGGCGCGGGAAGTTCGGCGTAGAGATTTGTCACTACGTCCTCCCAGGCCCGGGTGCGGTCGCGGATGTCCTGTTCGCTCAGCCCGGCGTCGAGCAGCGCTGAGCGGGCAAGTTGGCGTTGCAACTGAGTGCGGTCACTATCCAATTCCAGCCTGCCGCTGATCTGCAAAGACAGTTCGGGCCGTTGCTGCATCGCTGCAGCCAGATCCCGCAACTTGCCCTGACCATGGTCATCCAGTTCGCTGCTGCCGGCCGCGAAGTCCACCGTGTCCAGGTCCTCGCTACTTCCCACCAGGTTTGCCAGCAGGGCAAAGGGTGCGGTGATGGCCTTGGTGAGCAAATTGACAAAAGCTCCCGCGATAACGCTGCCAAGGCTGAACTGGGGATTGTTTACATCGCCGCTGACCGGTACTGCAAGATCGATCACGCCGTTGCTGTCGGTCAGCAGGGCAATACCCAGGCGGAGCGGCAGGTCCAGCGCCTTGCTGCTCTGAATACGCTCTCCGAGCTGAAGCTGGTCAATCACGATCTGGTTGTTGCCTTGCAAGCGGTTGTTTTCCAGGCCATAGCGCAGGTCAACAGTCATTACGCCGTCTTCAATGGCATAGCCTGCGTAGGTCCCTGAATAGGGCGTCAGGCGGGCCATATCCAGCCCGCGAAAGCGCAGCCTGAGGTCCAGTGAGGGCGGCTCCTGCAGGGGGCTCGCGGTGCCGGAAAACGTCACCGGCGCATAACCATCCACCGACCCCTTCAGGTCTACCGCCAGAGGCTGCCCCTTGCGGCTGCTCAGGTCGGTGATGGTGCCATCGAGATCTCCGACCACCGTGCGGAACCGGATCGGCAGCGACTCATCGAGAAAATCCACGGTGCTGTTGGACACGAAAATCGCAGGTAGCTCGACCGTCCAGGGTGCTTCCTGTGCGGTATCGGCAGGTTGCTCGGGTTCTTCGCTGGACGGCGCTTGCGGAGTTTCTGTTGCGGCCTCCTGCGCCAATAGCCGTTGTACATTGAGCTGTCCATCCTCCTGGATGTGCAGACGTCCCTGGTAGCCTTCTATGTGCAGCTCGTTCAGGTTCATACTGCGAGCCAGCGGCTGCACATCGAGCCCCGTCCAGGACACGCTATCCCATCGCGTCAGCGCATCGTCGGCTCCGCGCAGGCGCATGGAAAAGTCGATGACGGCGCCGTCGGCGTTGATAGTTTGGGGCAGGAATTCCTCCAGCCGTACGGTGCCTGCGGTACGCGCTTCGCCGCCGCCGATCTCGGCTCTCAGCACCGCGGGCAGGTTGGGTGCAAACCAGGCCAGCGGCAGGGACTCCAGCGCGAAAGCGACATCGCCTTCGCCAGTGCCGGCATGCAGGGCGCCCGCGAGATCGAATTTGGCGGCATCATTGATTGCCAGCGACAGGGAGAAGGCCGACGGCTCCCTGGCGGGCCAGCGCACATCACGCAGTTCGGCGGTCAGCGGTGTTACCTGCAGCAGGGCCGGCTCGGTGAATTCGCTGCGCCAGTACAGGGCGCTCTGCTCCACTTCCGCGAGTTTCAGTTGTAGCGACCAGTCGAGTTCAGCGGGCTCTGTCGGTGGTTCTGGCGCACCGTCTGCCTCTGCTTCGCTGGGCGGGGGCAACAGCATCTCGGTCAGGCTGACACGGCTGCCTTCGCTCCAGCCACTGACCTCAAGCCCGTGTATTTTCAGCGAATCCAGGGTCGCGGTTTGAGGTGCGCTATCGACGCTGAAGCCTGCAAGGTTCAGCGCCTGCAGCGCAATGCCGGTGTCGGGCAGCTGTGCATCCTCGCCCGGGGTCAACGACACGTCTCGAAGACCCAGTGTGCCCTCCTCAAGGGTGTAATGCAGTGCACCGGACCAATCAAGCGTGTAGTCGAACCCCATATCGAGCTGGCCTCGCGCCAGCGCGAAGGTGACCCACGGACGCGCGAACCGCCACGCCGGTCGCAGGTCAATGTTTGTCAACTGCAGTCGGCCGCTGCTTTGACTCGCCGGCAGTGAGACCTCTGCCTCCCACAGCAAGTGACCTCCGCCTTCGGTGTTTGCGCTCAGTCGATAAGGTTGACCCGCCTCCTTCACGGTAGACAGATTGGTCACCGCCAGGCTGAAGTCATCGATATGCGTGCTGTAGTCCAGGGGATGGCTGTTATCCGTGAAATCGATACGGCGCGCGCTGAGGGACAGGTCGGCGATGGTGATACCCGGGAGGGGTGCATCGGGCTCGTCGTCATCCGGGCTGTCAGCGGGCAGGAAGTCGGCAATATTCAGCTGACCATTCTCTTCGCGGCGCAGGTGTACTGAGAGATCTTGCAGTGCGACTTTATCGAGCACCAGGCTGGCGTGGGTCAGCGAGGCCAGCGACAGGTTTACCTCGGCGTAGCTGAAGGCCATGAAGGGCTCACCGTCTGGCTCACTGAGGGCGGCCTCACGCACCTGCAGCGCGAGCGTGAATGGATTGAACAGAATCAGCTCGGTATTCAATTGGCGGCCATACTGGTCCTGCAGGAATCGATGCGGCAGGCCATTGAGTACCGGCAACAGAATCAGCATGCTGCAGGCGAGGTATACGGTGTAGGCGATGATCAGGCCTTTAACGGCACTGCGCACGGTTCGACCTCCGAAATCCATCGTGAGACGCCACTATACGACAATTGATACCGGGTCGCAGTGAGTGGCTATAAGCCCTTGCGGTAGGTGTAGGGAGTCAGCCCCGTCCAGCTCTTGAAAGCGCGGATGAATGCACTGGCTTCGGAAAAGCCCGAGCGGTGTGCGATCTCTTCAATGGAGATACCCTGCTTGCCGAGAAAGTGCAGAGCCGTGTCGCGACGCAGCTGGTTCTTGATGTCCTTGAAGGTAGTACCCTCTGCGGCGAGGCGCCGACGCAGGGTCTGCGGATGAATGTCCAGGGCGTCGGCCACGGCGCCAAGCTCGGGCATTTCCTGCAGGCTGCGACGAATCTGGTCACGCACTTGGGCGGTCCAGCTGTTGCGTGGAAAGTCCTGCGTAAGCATCATCAGCACCGGGTGACGCAGGTAGTGCCGCAGACCCTGCTCCGATTGGGTGATACGCTTTTCCATCAGCGCTTTGGAGAACACCAGCTCGCTGTGCTGTGCTTCAAAGAATACCGGGTTGGCCAGGAACATGTGGCGGTAGTCTTCCGGTTGTGCGGCCGGCGCGTAGGCCAGGTTTACCGCCTGGATGGGCAGGTGTTCCTGTACCAGCCAGCTGCAGAAGCGGTGGGCATTGAACAGCATGAGCTCGACGGACCAGGCTTCGAGGGGGGTGCCTTCCTGGGCTTGCAGACGCAAGCTAACCTGGTCAGGTTCTTCGATAAAGCAGGGCCAGGGGGAGGATTCAAAGAGCTGGAAGAAGCGGCAATAGCGATTGAGTGCCTGGCCCAGCGTTTCACAGCCGATAACAGCATGGCACATCATGGACCAGGTGCCGATAGGGAGACGCCGCGTGGAGTATCCCAGGGTTTCGTCCTGCATCGCCAGCATGGTGCTTACCTGAAGGTTGGCATAGCGCTCGATGGAAATACGCGCGCCCTTTTCCAGCATCAGGCGCGGAGAGATGCGGTTCTTGCGCAGAAGCTCCATCGGGTCGAGACCAATCGCCACGGCGTTGCGCAGCACCGCGCGGGCGAAATAGACCGAAATGGACAGGTCGCGCATCAGGTCTTCCCGCCATTGCGCGAAATCTGCAGCGGCCGGTGCTCCACGGCAGCCACCCGGTTGCGACCGGTGTGCTTGGCCAACATCAGGGCGCGTCGCGCATCCGCGCAGAGCTGCTCCAGGGTGCCCTCGGCGCGTGCATCGGCTATTCCAAGGCTCACCGTCAGCGGGATGGGGTGATCATCGATATGCAAGCCTTCCGTTGCCAGGTGTTGCTGGATACGTTCAGCGAGATTGCGCGCTCCCTCCAGCGTGGAGTTCGGCAGCACAGCGAGGAATGTGTCGTCGTCGTAGCGCGAGATGACGTCGCTCGCGCGACATTCGGTCTCCAGGCAGCGCGACACCTGTTGTAGTGCGCGGTCCCCCGCGCCATCGCCAAAGTTGCTGTTCAACTGTCGTAAATGGTCAATGTCCAGCATGATTGCAGCGGTGGGCTGGCCGTGCCGGGCGGCGTTGGCCAGGGTGACATGCAACGCGCTTTCCAGGCCGCGACGGTTGAGCAGGCGGGTCAGAGGATCCAGCGTATTCATGCGCAGGAGTTGCTGTTGTTGCTCCAGCATCATCGCCACGAGATAGCCGAGCATCACCAGCACATGGGCAGCGCCGTGCAACGCCGCCGCGACACCGCCAAACGGCATGGCTGCCGGGCTTTGCAGCAGGCGTAGCGACTCCAGCATTGCGAGGGTCAGGGCAACCCCCGCAAGGGCGACCAGCACGTCACCCGCGTTGCCGCCGCGCCAGCTGCGGCGTGCATGCAGCAGGGCGATGGCTGCGCCGAGCATTGCACTGGCGGTCGCGTAAAGCAGGGCAGCGTGTTGCGCTTGCAGTGCCAGCAGGCCCAGCGCGGCGACCCCTGCCAGAGTAGCGATTGCAGCGCAGCCGGTGCGCGCTTCGCTGCGCTGCATCCCGGCCAGCAGCAGCAGGCTGCTACTGAGCAGTGAGGCGGCAAATGCGACGCCCGGCGGCAGGCTGAAAGCGGTGAATTGCGCGACCGACACAGCCGCCGCCGCCAGCAGCAACAACAGGAAGTACAGGGTGAACAGGCCCAACCCTCGCGGCGGTGTGCGCACGCCGCTCAGTACATGCAGAATGAACAGCTGTGCGCCAACGAGCGCCAGCACGGCGCCACAGAGGAGGGGGGTGATTGTATCAAGCAGGCTGCTCGTCATGTCGGACTTGGGCTCGGCCGCAGTGGGCTGTTAGTTTAGGTCAATAAAATTGTCTGCACGGGTCATTGTTGGCGGGTTCCGTGCTCACCATACTGGTGACTTATCTCGGTCACTACCAGAGGCAACAAAGCATGCTGCAACGCGACTTTACGGATGAGCAAAACATGTTCCGTGATGCCTACCGCAAGTTTCTCGCTGCGGAGATTGTGCCACATATGGAGGCCTGGCGAGAGGCGGGTATTGTCGATCGCGCCGCTTTTCGCAAAGCGGGCGATCAGGGTTTCCTGATGGTGTGGCCAGAAGAGAAGTACGGCGGCATGGGTGACCCCGACTTCCGTTTTGAACAGATCATCATCGAGGAGACCGCCTACGCGCGTGCCGGCGACTGGTACAGCACCTTGCACAGTCGTCTGGTAGGTCCGTATTTCACACGCTTTGGTAGTGAGGAGCAATGCCAGCGCTTTCTTCCCGGCTGCGTAAGCGGCGAGCGCATACTTGCCATCGCCATGACTGAGCCCGATGCCGGTAGCGACCTCGCCGGCATGCGCGCCACCGCCGTTGAGCAGGGTGACCACTGGGTGCTGAATGGCTCCAAGACCTACATCTCCAACGGCATTAACGCCGATGTGGTCATTGTTGCGGCCAAGACCGATCCCGAAAACAACCCTCACCACATGACGCTGTTTCTTGTAGAACGTGGCATGGAGGGGTTCGAACGTGGCCGAAACCTGAAGAAGATGGGGCTCAAGGCGCAGGACACGGCGGAATTGTTCTTCAACGACGTCAAGGTGCCCAAGGCCAATGTGCTGGGTGAGCCGGGCAAGGGTTTCATCTATCTGATGGAAGGATTAGCCGAGGAGCGCCTGATCGGTGCTTGTGGCTATTTGTCCGCCGCGCAGCTCTCCTGGGATTTGACGGCGGAGTTTGTGCGCGAACGCCGGGCGTTTGGCAAGCCGCTGGCGGCGTTCCAGAATACCCAGTTCAAGCTGGCGGAAATGCGCACAGAACTGGATATCGCACAGATTTATGTCGACCAGTGCGTGCGCGCGTTCAATAATGGCGCCCTGACGGCTGTGGATGCCGCCAAGGCCAAGCTGGTTACCAGCGAGCTGCAAATTGCCGCGGCAGATCTGGGAGTGCAGCTGCATGGCGGCGCCGGTTTCATGGATGAATACCCCATCAGCCGACAGTGCACGGACGCCAAGATTGCAACCATTTATGCGGGCAGTTCCGAGGTGATGAAGATTATCATCAGCCGCGATTGCCTGTCGGACAACTACACGCCGTTCAACACACGGAATTTCTGACCACCGCAACGTACAATAGACGCAGCAGGAGAACATCATGGATCTGACAGGAAAAGTAGCCATCGTCACAGGCGGAGCGTCCGGTTTGGGCCGGGCCACCGTCGAGGCCTATGTCGCCAAGGGCGTCAAGGTCGCCATCTTCGATATGAACGAGTCCAACGCGCAAGACGTCATCAACGAGCTCGGCGCAGACAATGTCGCGTTCTGGAACGTCAACGTAGCCGATGAAGATTCGGTGCGTGATGCCGTGGCAGGCGTGGTGGAAACCTTCGGTGCCGTGCATATCTGTAATAACTACGCCGGTATTGGCAGCGCCTGCAAAACCCTGGGCAAGAATGGCCCTTTCCCGCTGGATCAGTTCCTGCCGGTGATCAACGTCAATCTGGTGGGCACCTTCAATGTAGCGCGCTACGCCGCCGAGCAAATGGCCAAGAATTCACCCGTCAACGGTGATGACGGCCGGGGCGTAATCATCAATACGGCGTCTATTGCGGCGATGGAAGGGCAGGTCGGCCAGCTAGCGTACAGTGCCAGCAAAGGTGGCATTGTCGGTATGACGCTGCCTATGGCGCGCGATCTGGCCAGCTATGGCATCCGTGTCAACACGATCGTGCCCGGCCTGATTCACACGCCCCTGTTCGAGAGTCTGCCGGAAGCGGCTTACAACTCGCTGGCCAGCAGTGTCTGCTACCCGCGCCGACTGGGTCGCGCCGAGGAGATCGCTCATCTGTCCGTGTTCATTGCCGAAAACGATTACGTGAATGGCGAGTGTATCCGTCTGGACGGTGCCATTCGTATGCAGCCGCGCTAGGGAGACATCACCATGGGACCTTTGAACGGTTTTACCGTAATTGAGTTGGCCGGTATAGGCCCGGCTCCCATGGGCGGCATGATGCTGGCCGATATGGGTGCCGAGGTGATCCGCATTGAGCGTGCCAATGCGGCGGACCCGAAGCAGCTGAAGGATGTCAGCGCGCGCGGCAAGAAGTCTGTTGTACTCAATCTCAAGCAGCCGGAGGGCGTTGAGACTCTGCTGCGCATGGTTGAGAACGCCGATGTGCTGATCGATCCCTACCGCCCGGGTGTCTGTGAGAAGCTCGGTATTGGCCCGGATGTCTGTCTCGCTCGCAACCCGCGGCTGGTGTTCGCACGCATGACAGGTTGGGGGCAGGATGGCCCCCTGGCCCGCGCCGCCGGCCACGATATCAACTACATTTCACTGACCGGTGCACTGTTCGCAACCGGTCGGCGCGACGAGAAACCGGTACCGCCATTGAACCTGGTGGGCGACATGGGCGGCGGCGGTATGTTGTTGGTCAACGGTGTGCTGGCAGCTCTACTGGAGGCCGCCAACTCCGGCAAAGGGCAGGTGATTGACGTTGCCATGGTCGATGGCGCAGCACAGTTGATGTGGATGTTCCACGGCTTTGAAGCCGTTGGCGCCTGGGACGCCACGCAGCGTGAGTCCAACCTGCTGGACGGTGCCGCACATTTCTATGACACCTACGAGTGTGCTGACGGTCGTTACATTTCTCTCGGTTCCATTGAGCCGCAGTTCTACGCGCTGTTGATGCAGTTGGCGGATTTGCCGGAGGCTGAATTCGGCAATCAGCATGATGCGGCGCGCTGGCCGGAGATGACCGAGAAGCTTGCAGCGGTCATCAAACAGAAGACCCAGGCAGAGTGGTGTGAGCTGATGGAGGGTACTGATGTGTGTTTCGCCCCCGTACTCCCATTTACGGAGGCGCCCAGCCATCCGGCGAATGTGGCGCGCAAAACCTATGTCGAAGTCGATGGTGTGACCCAGCCGGCACCGGCTCCGCGCTTCAGTCGCACGCCCTCGAGCGTCGCGCACGGTCCGCATGGTCTGGGTGAGGATACGGTCTCTACCTTGTCCGCCATGGGTTTTGCCGAAAGCGAAATCCAGGCACTCCGCGAAGCGGGCACCATTGGTTAAATACGCATGCAGGAAGGTTAGATACTATGGCAAATTACGACACCGTGACGGTGGAGCGCTTCGAGCGCGTGGCCCTGGTCAGCTTCAATCGCCCGGACAGCCTGAACGCATTCAATGCGGCACTGCGAGCCGACATACTGCAGGCCGTGGAGGAAGTGAATGCCGACCCAGAGATTCGCGTAGCGGTGCTTACCGGAGCGGGGCGAGCGTTCTCCGCCGGCGCCGATCTCGGTGAGGTTACGGGCGCCGACTTTGATGTCGAGAGCCAGTTGAACCAGGAGTACAAGCCGGTTCTGATGGCTATTCACCAGGCCCCGATGCCCTGGGTCAGCGCTGTCAATGGCGCCGCAGCGGGCGTGGGCAGCGCCTTTGCCATGGGTTGTGATCTCACGGTTATGGCCGAGAACGCCTACCTCTATCAGGCATTCGCGGCGATCAGCCTGGTGCCGGACGGCGGCGCCACCTGGCACCTGGCACGCACTCTGGGACGCAAACGCGCATACGAGCTGATTGTGACCGGCGAGAAACTCCCGGCGCAGCGCTGCCATGAGCTCGGGCTGTGCAACCGCGTCGCGGCGGCAGACACACTGGTTGCCGATGCCCTGGCGTGGGCGCAGGAGCTCGCAGCGAAGGCGCCGCTGGCACTGCGCTATGCCAAGGAATCCCTGAACTTCGCCCTGGAGCAGGAACTGCCCGCCACGATTTCCGAGGAAGCCCGCTTGCAGAAGATCTGCATCGGCAGCGCCGATGCTGCTGAGGGGGTGGAGGCGTTTATTGGCAAGCGCGCCCCCGTCTGGCAAGGCAAGTAGGCTGCGTCCACGAAGCACCAGCGCCGGGTTTCGACCATGACAGGTAACCCATGAAGGAGTCTCTGCGCCCCGAGTTACAGGCCCTGCGCGAGCGTTTGCAGCGCACCGGGGACGACTACCGCGAGGAGGCCCGCGAGCGGCGCCACGCTGCGGGGTATCGCACGGCACGCGAGAACCTTGACGATCTGGTGGACGCGGGCAGCTTTCAGGAATACGGTCAGCTGGCTGTCGCCGCCCAGCGCACGCGCCGCGACTATGTTGAGCTGCAGAGCAGCACCGCGGGTGACGGCATCATTACCGGCACGGCAACAATCAACGCCGATCAGGTGGGTGCGCAGGCGGCGCGTGCGGCGGTTGTAGTCAACGATTATGCGGTACTCGCCGGCACGCAGGGCTTTTTTCATCACCGCAAGCTGGACCGCCTGTGCGAACTGGCGGAGCAGCATGCGTTACCGGTCATCATGTTTACCGAGGGCGGCGGCGGCCGGCCCGGTGACACCGATGTTCTCACGCACATCGCCGGTCTGCACATAGAGTCATTCAGCACCTGGGCACGTCTCGCAGGCAAGGTGCCGCGCATTGCCGTGAATAACGGCTACTGCTTCGCGGGCAATGCAGCCCTTTTCGGCTGTGCCGATTTCACTATTGCCACACAGACATCGTGGATTGGTATGGCAGGGCCGGCCATGATTGAAGGGGGCGGCCTGGGCAAGGTCGCGGCCACGGACATCGGTCCGCTGGAGGAGCAGCTGAAGAATGGCGTCGTGGACATAGCGGCAGATGACGAAGCGCATGCCACGGCCCTGGCAAAACAGTTGCTGGCCTATTTCCAGGGACCAGTGCAGGCCTGGTCATGCGCCGGGCAGGAGCCCCTGCGCGACGCTGTACCGGAAGACCGGCGTTGGGCCTACCCTGTGCGCAAGGTTATTGAAACCCTGGCCGACACGGGCTCATTTCTGGAGCTGCGCCGGGTGTATGGGCGCAGCATCATCACCGGCTTTCTCCGCCTCGAAGGGCTGCCGGTTGCACTGATCGCCAACGACTGCCAGCAACTTGGCGGTGCCGTGGACGCTGAGTCGGCGGAAAAGGCCGCGCGATTCCTCGGCCTCTGTGACGCCTTCGGTTTGCCGGTGCTGTCGCTGACTGACACGCCGGGCTTTATGGTGGGGCCGGCGAGTGAGCGGCAGGCGGCGGTGCGCCGCATGTCGTCCCTGTTTATCACGGGCGCCAGCCTGCAGGTGCCCGTCGTGGCGATTTTTCTGCGCAAGGGTTACGGCTTGGGCGCCATGGCCATGACCGGCGGCAGCTTTGTCGCGCCTGTCTATGCCGCCGCCTGGCCCACTGGCGAGTTCGGTGGCATGGGGCTCGAGGGCGCGGTGCGTCTGGGCTTCCGTAAAGAGCTTGAGGCTGTGGACGATCCCGCAGAGCGCGAGCGCTTGTTTGATCAGTTGCTGGCGCAGATGTACGAAGCGGGCAAGGCGTCGGAAGCCGCTTCATTTCTCGAAATCGACGCCGTGATTGACCCAGCGGAGACGCGTGCGACTGTACTCCGGGCACTCTGTGCGGCGGGTGTTTGTCCACCATCCGCAGGCCCACCGGGTGCCAGCCCGCGCCATGGCGCCTGATGACTCATTTTTAGGGAGAAAAAGCATGCACAAGCTGTTTGACGTCAGTGGGAAAGTGGCGGTGGTGACCGGCGGCTCGCGTGGTATCGGGGCGATGATTGCCGAAGGCTTTGTGGCCAACGGCGTGAAGACCTACATCACCGCACGCAAAGCCGAGGAGCTGGAGGCGACGGCGGAGCGCCTGTCTGCCCTGGGGGAGTGTATTCCCATCGCTTCGGACCTCTCCACCCTGTCCGGCATCACCCAGTTCGCCGCTGCGGTACGCGAGCGGGAGAGCGCGGTGCATATCCTGGTCAATAACGCGGGCGCCACCTGGGGAGCGGACATCGACGACTTTCCCGAGAGTGGCTGGGACAAGGTCATGGACCTGAACGTCAAGTCGATTTTCTTTCTCACCCAGCAATTGTTGCCGGCGCTACGCGCTGCCCGCCGCGACGACGACCCGGCCCGGGTGATCAACATCGGCTCAGTAAATGGCATCACCAACGCGCATGGCAACAACTACGGCTATAGCGCCAGCAAAGCTGCGGTACACCAGCTGACCCGGCAATTGGGTGCGGATATGGCGAAAGAGGGCATCAACGTCAACGCCATAGCGCCGGGCTTGTTCCCGAGCAAGATGACGGCGCACATGCTGGCGCATGAGGCGGAGTTGGTTAAAGGTTTCCCGATCGCCCGGCTGGGCTCGCCGGAAGACGCCGCGGGCACGGCCATTTACCTCAGTGCCCGTGCCTCCGCCTGGGTGACCGGTCACGTGCTGGTACTCGATGGCGGATTGGTAGCGGAGTCCTGAAAATCTTGCCGCCGGCTGGCCTCGGGCCAGCGGCGGCAGTCGCTGCCTGCTACTGTGTCGGGGCACTCGCGTAGAGTTTCACCCATTCGGTGAGCAGGCGAACACCGTAGCCTGTGGCGCCAATCAGCGGCGGTTGACTGGCGGCGTCATGGCGTCCGTTGCCAGCCATGTCGATATGCACCCAGGGGGTGTCCCCCGCGAACCGCTGCAGAAACACCGCGCCCGCCTGCGCACCGGGGCTGCCGGTATTGCGAATATCCGCCACCGTGCTGTCGATGATTTTCTCGTAGGGCCCCAGAGGAAGCCGCCATACCCGCTCGCGGGTCAGCTCGCCGGCTTCGGTAACGCTGGCAACCAGGGTGTCGTCGGTGCTGAACACAGCGGCGTAATCACTGCCCAGGGCGCGCACTTTCGAGCCGGTCAGGGTGGCGATATCGACGATGACTCGCGGCTCAAATTTCTTCCGCGCGTACCAGATGCCGTCTGCGAGCACGAGGCGTCCCTCGGCGTCCGTATTGGCGATTTCAATGGTGATGCCGCTGGCGGAGGTCACGACGTCACCGGGCAACTGTGCGGTACCGGACACCGCATTCTGTGACAGGGGCATAACGCCGACAACATGAATGGGCGCGCGCTGGCGCGCCAGTGCTTCAATAGTGCCGGCCACCGCCGCTGCACCGGCCTTGTCGCCGGTCATGGCAAGCAGGGAGTTGGCGTCCAGCTTCAGATTGTAGCCGCCGCTGTCGAAGGTAATGCCTTTGCCGACCAGCGCGATGGGGGCTCCCTCGCTGCCGCGCCATTGGGCGATCAACAGGTGCGAGCCGTGCTGGCTGCCACGGCTGACACCGTACAGTGCCTCCATACCTTCCTTGAGGATTTGCTTGGGCGTCAGTACCGTGATTTTGACCCCCAGGGGTTCCAGCCGTGACCTGACCTGTTCGGCAAATGCGGCCGGGTAGCCATCACTGCCGGGCAGGTTGGTCAGCTCGCGTGCAGTGAACACGCCCTCGGCGAGCCCGCGCAGTTCCGTGTAGCGCTCTTCGGCTGCATCCGGGTTGGCTGCCAGCCAGTGGTACGTTTGTGCCGGGCGCGGTTCCGGTGCCGATTTGTAGCGGTCGAAGCGGTAGTTTGCCAGGTCTGCGCCGTGGGCCAGCGCTGCCACGGTACTGCTGTGGTCGCTACCCTGCGGTAACAGACGGGTATTCACCGCCACGGTGCTTGACGCTCGCGTTGACAATAGCGTGGCGAGTGCCGCGCCCACCGACTCCGCATCGGCGCGCGGCAGGCTCTGCCCCGCGCCCACGCCGAGTGCGATCAGGCGCTGCGCCTCAAGCCCGGTGGGGGCCAGAATTTCAAACTGTTCACCCAGCGCACCGGTGAAAGCCTGTGCCTCCAGCGCGCGTTGAAATTGCGTTGCGGTCGCCGCGGGCCAGCCCTCGGGTGCGGCGGTAGTACCCTCGAATTCGGGTACGAGAACGACCAGCGCTTCAACGTTTTCGGGTTGTGTCGTGCGGAACTCGTTTCGGGTGTTGAGATAGTCCGCAGAAGCCACTGTCGCCAGGAGTGAAAAGCCCAGCAGGGCACAGATTCGTAGAGTTGCTAGCATGGAATGTAGAGGTCTCCCTGGTTTCAGGTTGTAATGATCAGGCGCAATGCCTGTAGTTGCAGGCTGGCATGCCCGATATGCAGTGCCGATTCTTCAATCCGGTAGGTCAAATGGTCCAGCTCCTCCTGACGAATGGAGGGGTTCACCGAGCGCAGTGCCTGCAGGCGTTCCAGTTCCGCACCCAGCTCCGCACGCATGCGCTGTTCTGCATCTGCCAACAGCGGGGCCAGGTGTTTCGTGGCAAGGCGGGTGGCGAGCAGCATCTTGTTGTCCACGTCCTGTTGCACCTGCTTGATAATAGCGAGGGCAGTGCTTTTATTGACACGTTCGACCAGGCCGTTCAAGCGCTCATGTGGTACCAGCGCGGCGAGGTCCTTGCCGCGGGCATCGACCAGCAGGCGCAAAGGGGACAGCGACAGGAAGCGCTCCAGCTGCAATCCGCGCGGCGCCACGCAATTGATGGTGAACACGCACTCGAGCAGCATGGTACCGGGGGCAATGCCCTTGAGTTTGATCGTGCCCAGAGCCGCATTCCCCAGCTCGGTGGAACGCACCATGTCCATCGCCTCGACCAGCATCGGGTGCTCCCAGCTCAGGAAGGCCATGTCCTCCCTCGCGAGTGCCTTGCTGCGGGAGAATGTCACCGTGGTGCCGTCCTCTGGCAGGTGGGGGAAGTGTCCGGTCAGCATATGGTCGGTTGGCCGCAGCACCAGCGTGTGGTCCGAATGATACTCGTGCTCTACGCCATAGGCTTCGCACAATGCTTCCAGGTACTGCTGTAGTGCATCGTCCTCTTCGCTACTGGCGATTTCAGCAATCAGTTGTTGCGCCACATCGGCCTTGCAGGAATTGCGCTCCAGCAGACGGTCACGCCCTTCGCGCAGTTCGCGCCGGGTTTCCTCGGTGAAGGTTGCGGTATCGGCAATCAACGCTTCCAGGTTGGCATCCGGGTCCTGCAACAGCGGCAGCAAGCGCGCCTGGAATCGCTCCAGGATCATGGTGCCTGCGGAGCAGCTTTCACGGAACAGGTTCAGGCCGCGGTCGTACCAATCGAGGAGAACTTCCTGCGCACTGCCTGCGAGAAAGGGTACGTGTATCTGCACGTCTTCTGTTTGACCGATGCGATCGAGGCGACCGATACGCTGCTCGAGAAGGTCGGGGTTGAGGGGCAGATCGAACAGTATCAGGTGATGGGCGAACTGGAAGTTGCGGCCTTCACTACCGATTTCAGAGCATACCAGCGTTTGTGCGCCCGCCGATTCGTCGGCAAAGTAGGCGGCAGCACGATCCCGCTCGATGATAGACAGCCCCTCGTAAAAGGCTGCTGAGCGGATGCCGGCGCGCAGGTGCAGATAGTGTTCCAGCGTGACCGCAGTCTGTGCGCGGGCGCAGATGACCAGCACCTTCGCCGGACGCAAGGCCTTCAGCGTCTGCTCCAGCCAGGCGACGCGTGGATCGAAGGACAGCCAGCTGTCATCGTGGTAGGGCGACTCTGGATGCAGTGCCTCGGCGATATCGCTATTGGCGTGGCGGTAGGCATCGGGCTGTTCCAGCGGGTAGCGGTGCAGCACGCGCTGGGGAAAACCACTGATGGCGGCCCGGGTGTTGCGGAACATCACGCGCCCGGTGCCGTGGCGGTCGAGAATCTGCTCGATCAGCGTTTCTGCCGGTGCATCCGCGTCCAGCCCCTCCGGTAACCCGGCCGGGCGTTCGCCGCGCTCCAGGCGCAGCGTGAGGTCGCTCCAGTGCCGGTACTGCTGCTCTTCTTCGCGGAAGGCTGACAGCGAGTGGAACCGCTCCGGGTCCAGCAATTGCAGGCGTGCAAAGTGGCTCTCCAGACCGACCTGCTCCGGTGTGGCGGTGAGCAACAGGAGCCCGGGGTTCTGGCGGGCCAGTGCGGCCACGAAGCGATAGTCTTCTCCCGGGTTGTCCGGCGACCAGTGCAGGTGGTGGGCCTCATCGACCACCACCAGGTCCCAGTTTGCGGTCAACGCTTGCAGCTGGCGCTCCTGGGAATCGCGGAACAGATCCAGGCTGCACAGCACCAGCTGCTCAGCGTCAAACGGGTTGTGCTCTTCCGCATCCAGCAGCGGGTCCTCGTCCAGCATATTGAGCGGGTCGGCCTCCGCCAATCGTTCAGCGTCGAACAGGGCGAAATGCAGGTTGAAGCGACGCAACATTTCCACCAGCCACTGGTGCAGCAGTGTTTGCGGTACCAGCACCAGTACCCGCGATGCGCGTCCGGTCAAGAGTTGCTGATGCAGGATCATACCCGCCTCAATCGTTTTGCCGAGACCGACTTCATCCGCGAGCAGAACGCGTGGGGAGTGCCGTTGCCCAACTTCGTTGGCGATGTATACCTGGTGGGGCAGCAGGCTGGTGCGCGAACCCATCAGACCGCGGGCGGGGGAACGCTGCAAACGGTCCAGATGCGTAAGTGTTGCCACGCGCAGCGCGAAGTCGCTGGTCTTGTCAAAGTGGCCATTCAGCAGGCGCTGCTGGGGTGTGGTGATCTGCACAAACGGGTCCAGCTCCAGCTCGGACACCGTCACGCTTTCCTCGTGGTGGTCCGTGCCGGTATAGAGCAGGAGGCCCGCGCTCTCGGTGACCGCGGTGACGGCGAGTTCCTGTCCCTGTACGGTGGAAATGTGATCTCCGGCCTTGAAACGCAACCGGGTGAGTGGGGCGCTGTTAGCTGCGTATGTGCGTTCCTCGCCAACAGCCGGAAAGCTGAGCGTGACGCGCCTCGGCTCGACCTCCACGATAATGCCCAAACCCAGCTGCGCGTCCGCGTGGCTTACCCAGCGTTGACCGACAATGTATTCCATAGTATCCCATGTGCTGCCGGGCCTTCGCGTACGGCCCGCAAAAGACGCCTAGTCTACCACCGACAGGCTGTCGGGTTGAGGGTTACGGGCAGCGCGCCGAGAAATTGCCCCCTTTATTCGCCTGTCGCGGGGAAAAACAGGGCAAGGCTGTTGCGGTAGGCAGCCTGCAGCAGGGTTTCCACGGGCATTTCCAGTACCTCGGCGATCCGTTCGGCGATGAAAGGCAGGTAGAACGGTGCATTGGGCCGCCCCCGGTAGGGCACGGGGGTGAGGTAGGGGGCGTCGGTTTCCAACACCAACTGATCCAGCGGCGTTGCGGTTACCACGGCGCGGACGTTGTCGGCGCTGTTGAAAGTGGTAATACCGTTGAACCCGAGCATGAACCCGGCATCAAGACAGAATTCCGCCAGAGGCAACCCCGACGTGAAGCTGTGGATCACCCCCTTGCGCTGCAGGTGTGGCGCGTATTCGGCGAGTATGGCGCGGGTGTCCTCATCGGCTTCCCGGGTGTGCACCACGATCGGCAGGTCGAGCTCGACTGCCAGCGCCAGCTGCGCAGCAAAGACCTTGCGTTGCACCGCCCGGTCCGCATGGTCGTAGTAGTAATCCAGGCCGATTTCGCCGATTGCCACAATACGTGGGTCGCCCGCCTGCGCGCGAATCCGCGCCTCGACCGCGCTATCGAAGCCCTCGGCTTCGTGCGGATGAATGCCCTGCGTGCCCCAGATGTCCGGTGCCGCCCTGGTCAGCGCCAGCACGTTGTCCAGATTGGCTGCCGATACTGCAATGGTCACGATACGCTCCACGCCCACCTGGCGAGCGCGGACCAGGGTATGCTGCAGTTCTGCAGCCTCAAGGTAGTCCAGGTGGCAATGTGTCTCGATTAATGGCGTGGCAAATACGGGTATGTCGCGCCGCTTGCTTTTACTCATCGCGCCTCCAGTTCGGTAATTGTGTCGATGATCTGCGCCCATAGCCACTGGTGCAGCGGTGACTGATCCGTGCGGCGGTGCGCGACCAGCATGTATTTCAGGGCGTAGTCACTGCCGGGGGGCGTTGGCAGGGCGACAATACCACTGGTGATATGCGAGTTCTGCAGTACGTATGCTGGGCCGGGCAGAAAGTAGTCCGTGCTGCGCAGTACTTCCATTGCCGTCATCAGGTGTGAGGTTTCCAGAGATCCCTGCGACGGGCTGCGCACCCGCATGAAAGCCTCCGAGCTGCGCGCCAGCTCGGCCTGTTCCAGATCGGGCACATACACGCGAATCAGCGGGAAACTGGCGAGGCGGTCCCAGGTTACCTCCCCGGTGGTGAGCGGATGCTGCGCGCGTACCAGAATGGCGGCTGGTGCCGTTACCAGTTGCTGCGCACGGTACTCCGCTGGATAGTGGGACTGGGCAATGTGAATGGCAAAATCGAGGGTGCCGGTCGCCAGGGCATCAAGTTGATGTTCCAGCCGGGTGATGGTGCGAATGGAAAGGCGTGGGGCCAGCCGGTGCAGGCGCTGGATCAATGCCGGTAGCAGGGCAATACCCACGTATTCCGACAAGGCCAGTGTGACCTCACCGCTATAGGTGTAAGGGTCAAAGCGCGACCCTGATACCAAGCGGTTTATATCGTCCAGCACACTGTTCAGTTCCGCCGCCAGCTCCAGTGCACGGGGGGTGGGCTGCATACCGCGGTTGCTGCGAGTGAACAGCGGGTCGCCGAACAGGGCCCGCAAGCGACTCAGGGTCTTGCTCATGGCGGGTTGCGTGATGTGCAGGCGTTCTGCGGCGCGTGACACGTTGCGCTCCTCGAGCAGCGCTTGCAGGGCCACGAGCAGGTTCAGGTCGGTCTTGTGCAGGTTGAGCGTGTCCACCGGCTAATTATGAATTAATTTCATGGCGAACATAATAAAAATACATTGGATATATATTTGAATGGAATCTAGACTCGTTTCATGTCATGAGAGTTTCCGTTAATCAGTACTGGAAGCGCCCATTCAGGTCCAGCAAATGACACTTTCAAACCCGCCGCCTGGCGGGTTTTTTTTGCGCTTTGCGTGGCGCCGCCTTGCGCCGAGTGCGTGGTAGCACGGCAGCTGCCAGTGCCTGCAAGGATGCCTCCAGGCAGCGCTTGTAGTGCTCCGGGTCCGGCAGCATGGCGCGGTCGGCGAGTACCGATACGGTCATCTTGCCGCAGTAGCTGTATACCATGTGGAACAGTCCCACGCCCGGCGTCAGCACGCCCAGACCGTAATAGTCCATCAGGCGGGCGCCGGAACAGTACAGCGGCTGGTCCGGGCCGGCAACATTGGACACCACTGTGGATATGTTGACCGGCAGGTAGCTGGAGAGGTGGTTGCGTGCCCAGAAATTCGCAACCGGACGCGTGATTGCCGGCGTGAATACGCCGGCCAGCTTCAGCATGTCGACCAGTGGGCTTGCGTCGCCGGCCCGCTGCGCATCAAGTGAGCTGCGGTGGATTGCCTGCAAACGGGCGGCGGGGTCGGCAATGTCGGTGTGCAGTGAGGTGAAAATCGAGCCGACCTGGTTATGGTCTTCACTGGACTCGCGGCGCGCGCGCATGTTGACCGGAATCGCCGCCGCAAGTGCCGCGGACGGTGCCTCTCCCAGGTCATCCAGGTAGCGCTGCAGGGCGCCGCCGACAACCGCCAGTGCCACATCGTTGATCTTGACGCCGGCGGCATCCTTGATGGCCTTGAAATCCTGCAAGCTGAACTCGGCTGCCGTGAACACCCGGTGCGGGCTTACCGATTGGTTGAAGCGGGTTTTCGGCGCCTGCATATCGATACCGGGATAGTCGCCGGTGGCCACGCCCGCCGCGTAGCGTGCCAGCCGCAGGGAGTTGCCCGCGGCGCCGCTCACTACGCCCACCACATTCTTGATCCCGTTGACTGTGGCGCGTGAGAGCAATTCCGCCATACCGGGCGTGATATCGACCAGACGTGGCAGGGGCTCATCGCTGTCGGTGGGGGCGGGGTCGGGTACCAGGTCGTGGATCAGGGCGGCGATGGAGTTGCCCCCCATGCCATCGACCAGTGAGTGATGGATCTTGACCATGATAGCGAAGCTGCCTTTGGGCAGGCCCGGAATACGGTCCAGGCCCTCGATAATGTAGGCTTCCCACAGGGGTTTGGACATGTCCAAAGGGCGGGAATGCAAGCGCGCAACCTGAATGCACAGCTGACGCCAGTCCCCCGGGTTCGGCAGGGCGATATGCCGCAGGTGGAATTCCACGTCGAAGCGCTCGTCTTTCACCCAGTAGGGGCGGTCCAGGCCACCGGGCACTTGAACCAGCCGGGTACGAAACAGGGGCTGGTTATCCAGTCTCCTTTCGAAGGTTGCAATCAGCTGTTTGAAGCGCACTTTCCCGCCCGGGGCGGTAGACGGGTCGTAAATTCCCAGGCTGGCGATGTGCTGTGGCGTACTGCCGCGCTCCAGATTGATGAAGGCAGCGTCCAGAATGCCGAGCTGTTTCATGCAGGTGACTCCGGGTCGCCGATGGAGTGGAGGAAGAATGATGAGTCTGTCTGCCCGCCGTTATATCATTAATGTCCGGCTTGCTCTAGCGGCACCTGGAGGAGGCAAGTGGTGATGAGAGGCTGACGATGAAGCAGGGACGATCGGCACAGGGCGGGCAATGGCTGGCTGTACTTTGTTGCCTGTTGTTCTGTGCAGTTCCGCCGGTCGCAGCCTGGGCCGCGCCGGGCATCAGTTACGGGCACGACTTTATCCGCGCGGGGAAGTCATGGCCGGATGAGGCCCCGCTACCGGCTCGCCTCGACCCGGCCGCGGCTCTCGATCCCGCGCTAACGACTCGGCAACGGGAGCGCCTGCAGGAGATGGAAACGGTGCAGGGACCGTATGCGCCCGGGCTTGCTGAGCCTCTGGCGGAACTGGGCCGCAGTCTGTCGCAGGCCGGTGATCCCGGTGCCGCTCTGCGCAGTTTCAACCGCGCCCTGCATGTAATGCGCGTCAACGAGGGACTGTACAGTGAGAACCAGCTGCCGTTGATCAAGGAATTGCTGGCCGTGCACCGCAGTCTGGGGGACTGGCGCGCGCTGGATGCCCGCTATGATTACTATTACCGCCTGTTGCACGGAACCGGTGCAATGCAGGATGCCCGCGGGGCGGCCGAATACTTTCGCTGGCAGCGCGAGGCCCTGCGTCGGGAATTGGATAGCAGCGACGATCAGCGCCTGGTGCAACTCTTCGAGAGCAACGAGCAACTGTTGCTGGCCGTGGGCAATACGCTGCCGGCCGCTGAGCGCTGGTACCTTGTCGACAGCCAGTTGCGCAACCTCTATCTGATTCAGGCCCGGGCCCGCCCCGATACACTTGCGGTCCGCAGCACTGCGTCACCGTCTTTTGGTTTTCGCCAGGAGCCGGTGCAGGAGTTGGATATTCATCAACAACGGCTGGCGGCGATACAACGTTTGGCGGAGGGCCGGGGCACGGAGCTTCTGGCTACATTCATTGCGGCACCGGACCTGCGGGATGAGACACTCCGCGCCCGGGCCTGGCTGGCGCTTGCAGACTGGCGCCAGTGGAACGGTGCACAGGGCGATGCGCTGGAGGATTACCGCGCCGTGGCGCTGCATCTGCAAACCACAGGGCAGCAAGCTGCGCTCGAGGCGTGGTTCGGCGCGCCGGTAGAGCTGCCCGACAACGGTGCCTTCATTCGCGACCCGGGGGCAGGTGGAGCGCTTGTTGCGGCACGCTATCGGATAAACGATCGGGGCGTGGCACAGGATGTGGAAACAGAAGCGCTGGATGAGGCGGACAGGGGCTTTGCCATGCGACTGTATCGCAAATTGCTGAGAACACGTTTTCGTCCGCGTATGGAAGCGGGTGTGCCTGTTGCGAGTGACCCTATAGAGCGCACCTACCGCTACCTGGACCCGGAGGCCATCAGGCGTTTTCGATCACCATGAGCGCGCCGCGCGCTTCCACACTGCCGCGACAGCGCCAGGGCAGGAGTTCGGCACAGTGCCGGTCAACACAGCTCTGTGCCATGTCGAGAAAGGTGGAACGCTCCGGGTCCGCGATGATGATTGTTTTCACGCCGGCCTTCACCGCCCGGTTGACCAGGTTGGTGACCGGGCGCACCAGCTCATCCCAGAAGCAGACATCGGCCGCCAGCAGCATGTCGTAGCGTGCCAGTTCACGGGTCGTGATCTGCTCGAACCGCTTCACCTGCGGACGGGTGCTCACGCCGTTGAGTGTCGCCACGGCGTCGAGGTACGGGAACACATCCGGGTCCGCGTCCAGCGAGGTGACTTCACTGCCCAGTCTGGATGCACACCAGATTCCTGCAATGCCCCAGCCGCAACCGACATCGAGCACTTGTGCGGCGTGGGCAGGTGGGTGTTTGTGCAGGTAGTCCAGCAGCAGGCAGCTGGATTTCCACAGTTTGTTGCCGTGAATGCTCGGCAATTTGCCCTGGCGGCGCACGCGGCGAATCGCTGGGTGTGCCGCCGTGGGCATGACCATGCCGCGAAAGCGGCGCTCGGTGCGCGTTGGTTTACCACCGCTGTTTGCCATCTCAGTGCGACCGTTCCAGCAGTTCCACATCCTCGGCCTGGGGGCCCTTGTCGCTCGCCGCCGTATGAAATGCAACGCGTTCCCCATCGCGCAAGCTGCGACGGCCTTCGCCGCGAATGGCGCGGAAGTGTACAAACACCTCGCTACCGTCATCGCAGGTGATAAAGCCGAAGCCCTTGGCGCTGTTGAACCACTTGACGGTGCCCTGTTCACGACCCGCTTGTGCCGGCTTCGCGCTGCGCGCCGGTGTTGCCGCTGCCTTTTTGCTGCCTTTCTGCTGCCTGGGAGCGGGTTGCGCCTTCGATACGGGCCACAGTGCACCCAGCAGCGCGGAACCGGTCGTTGCCACAGCGAACAGCAGCAGCAGGGTGAGGTCAGGGAAGGGCAGGCCCAGCAGTAAGCCCGCCAGCGCGGACAGCGCCAGGGCAAAGAGCAGGGTGACAATCAGTTGGGACATGAAGCGCATGTTGTTCCTCGTTATCGGTAGGGTGAATGCCTGTGATGGAGAGCCAGGCGCATGTTAGTCTGCCCGCGGCGTTGGTGACCGCGGGCAAGCAAGGTCGGGTGTATTCGATGAACCGGGACGTGTCGCGCGACACGGGGAACCGCGACTCAGGTTTTTTGCACGTCCTCGGCCTGCAGGCCCTTGGGCCCTTCAACCAGGCTGAACTCAACGGCCTGCCCTTCATTAAGAGTGCGATAACCGTCACCCTGGATCGACCGGAAATGCACGAAAACGTCTTCGCTGCCTTCCTCCCGGGTGATAAAGCCAAAACCCTTGGCATTATTGAACCACTTTACCGTGCCACTTACACGTTCATTCATACCCCTTTCCTCGGTATTCCCTGCTGTTTCTTATTATGGCCAACGCGCCGTTCGCGTCGGCTACTGAATACGTGCACCGAGTGTTGAGCCTTACAGGCGCGCGATATAGTCTGCCTGACTACGCAGCTTTTGCAGCGCCTGCTCCAGCGCTGCCAGCTTGTCCCGCTCCTTGTCGACAACGTCCTGTGGTGCCCGGTCAACAAAGTTGCTGTTGCCGAGTTTGCCCTGCAGGCGGTCGCGCTCTTTCTCCAGTTTCTCCACTTCCCGGCCGAGCCTGGCCAGTTCCGCATCGCGGTCAATCAGCCCGGCCATTGGCACCAGCAGTTCCAGGTCACCCACCAGGCCGGTGGCGGCCACGGGGGCCTGGGTGCCCGCGTCCAACCACTCAATGCTATCCAGCTTCGCGAGCTTTTTCAGGAAGCTGGCGTTGTCACGCAGGCGCCTGCGGTCGGTTTCACTGCCGTTTCGACACAGCAGGTCCAAGCCCCGCCCCGGCGGTACATTCATTTCCCCACGTATGTTGCGAATACCGACAATCACCGCTTTCAACCATTCTATATCCGCATTCGCGGCACTGTCCACGGCACCGGGTTCGCTCTCTGGCCAGGGCTGCAGCATAATGCTGGGGCCGGAAACCCCCGCCAGCGGCGCGGCGCGCTGCCAGATCTCTTCGGTGATGAACGGCATGAAGGGGTGCAGCAGCCGCAGCCAGGTTTCCATGACGGTGATCAGCGTGCGGCGTGTTCCGCGCAGCAGTGCAGGGTCGGCTTGCTCGTCCCAGAGCACGGGTTTCGACAGTTCGAGATACCAATCACAATACTCGTTCCAGATAAACTCGTAGAGTGCCTGGCTGGCGAGGTCGAAACGGTACTGGTTGATGGCGGTGGCCACCGCGTCGGCAGTACCCTGCAGGCGCGAGAGAATCCAGCGATCGGCCAGGCTGAGATGCACCGGCAGACTCGTGTCAGTGCCGCAGTCGTGCTCCTCACAATTCATCAGCACATAGCGTGCAGCGTTCCAGATCTTGTTGCAGAAATTGCGGTAGCCTTCGATGCGTCCAATATCGAACTTGATATCGCGACCGGTGGAGGCCAGCGAACAGAACGTGAAGCGCAGCGCATCGGTACCGTAGGCGGCGAGGCCCTCCGGGAACTCGGCGCGGGTCTGCTGCTCGATTTTCTTTGCCAGTTGTGGCTGCATCATGCCCTGGGTGCGTTTCGCCACCAGTGGCTCGAGTTCAATGCCGTCGATCAGATCGATCGGATCCAGCACGTTGCCCTTGGACTTGGACATCTTCTGGCCCTGCGAGTCGCGCACCAGGCCATGCACGTACACGGTGCTGAACGGTACCTGGGGGCGGCCGTCCGGGTACTTGAGGAAGTGCAGGGTGAGCATGATCATGCGTGCCACCCAGAAGAAGATGATGTCGAAGCCGGTCACCAGCACGCTGCTGGGATGGAACGCCTGCAGGTCTGCCGTGTCTTCTGGCCAGCCCAGGGTCGAAAAGGTCCAGAGAGCGGAACTGAACCAGGTGTCCAGTACGTCCTCGTCCTGTTGCAGTGCGACGTCCGGCGCGAGTGCATACTTTTGACGCACTTCGGCCTCATCGCGCCCCACGTAGACTTTGCCCTGCGTGTCGTACCAGGCCGGGATGCGGTGTCCCCACCAGAGCTGCCGGCTGATGCACCAGTCCTGGATGTCGCGCATCCAGGCAAAGTACATGTTCTCGTACTGTTTGGGTACAAACTGTATGCGCCCGTCCTCGACCGCTTCGATGGCGGGTTGGGCAAGGTCCGCGACACTGACGTACCACTGGTCCGTGAGCCAGGGTTCAACCACCGCGCCGGAACGGTCACCGCGGGGCACCTTGAGGGTGTGGGGTTCGATTTTCTCCAGCAGGCCCAGGGTCTCGAAGGCGGCCACAATGGCCTTGCGCGCTTCGAAGCGTTCCATGCCCGCATACTCAGTGGGTGCCCGCTCCCCGTGCTGGGCAGCGTACCCGGCAAAGGTGAGTACCGTGAATTCGCCCAGAACGTGCGCGTTGCGGTCGAGAATATTGATCAGCGGCAGGTTGTGGCGCTTGCCGACTTCGTAGTCGTTGAAGTCGTGCGCCGGGGTGATTTTCACACAGCCGGAACCGAATTCCGGGTCCACGTAATCGTCGGCAATGATGGGGATCAGGCGGTCGGTGAGCGGCAGGCGGACCTGTTTGCCGACCAGATGCTGGTAGCGCGGATCCTCCGGGTGTACCGCAACGGCACTGTCGCCCAGAACGGTTTCCGGGCGCGTAGTGGCCACCACGAGGTGTCCGGATTCGCCTTCGATGGGATAGCGGAAATGCCAGAGTGAGCCCTGTTCCTCCTCGTTCAGCACCTCAAGGTCGGAAATCGCGGTGTTGAATACCGGGTCCCAGTTCACCAGGCGTTTCCCCCGGTAGATCAGCCCCTGATCGTACAGCTGCACGAACACCTCACCCACGGCCGCGGAGAGTCCCGGGTCCATGGTGAAGCGCTCTCGGCTCCAATCGACGGAAGAGCCAAGGCGCCGGATCTGGCGGGTGATGTTGCCGCCCGATTCCGCCTTCCAGTCCCACACGCGACGCAGGAATTCTTCCCGCCCCAGGTCGTGGCGGGACGTGCCCTCCGCCGCCAGCTTCCGCTCCACAACCATCTGTGTTGCGATGCCGGCATGGTCGGTGCCCACCTGCCACAGGGTGTTGTCGCCGCACATGCGGTGGTAGCGAATGAGGCAGTCCATGATCGCGTTGTTGAAACCGTGGCCCATGTGCAGGCTGCCGGTCACATTCGGCGGGGGGATCATGATGCTGTAGCTGTGCTCGCCGCCGCGGGGCTTGAAGTAGCCCTGTTGTTCCCAGTGGTCATACCACTGTGCTTCGATTGCGGCAGGTTGAAAGGTCTTGTCCATCGCGGTTGCTGTCCGGGTGCGAAAAGCGCGGGATTATACGCCGCCGAGGTCGTGCTTTTCCAACTGGTAACCTCGCGCCTGATAAAAGCGCCAGGATTCCCTCAGTGCCACAAGGCTGGCGTTGTCCTGGGTAACCACCTCGGCGACACGGTGGAAACGGCCGAAAAACGCCGGCACTTCCAGTCTCAGGTTGATCAGCAGGTCATCATGCCCGGCAGGCTCTTCCCCCCAGCCTATGGCGACCAGGTCTGAACCGGGTTCACCAGCGAGGCCGTGGGGCAGGAAACTGCCCGGGCGAAAGGACCAGAGCAGTGTATCCAGTGAGCGCGCCTGCGCTTGATCCCGGGCATGGATATAGATGCGATGGCCGCGCTGAAACGCCTTGTCGGCCAAACGCGCCGCCACCTGCAGGCGCTGTGCCTCGCCCGCCTGCTGGATGACGTAGAAGCCTACCCGCGTCATGTCAGTCCGCGGCCCGCCCCTGCAGGTAGCGAGTGAGCATGGCCACCGGACGGCCGGTGGCCCCCTTGGGCGAGCTGTTCCAGGCGGAACCGGCGATATCCAGGTGCGCCCAGGGATAGTTCTCGGCGAAGGTCGCCAGGAAACAGGCGGCGGTCACCGACCCACCTTCGGGGCCGCCGATATTGGCGAGATCCGCGAAGTTGCTTTTCAGCTGCTTGCGGTAGTCGTCCCACAGCGGCATGCGCCAGCCCCGGTCGTGGCTGTCGGTGCCAGCGCTCAGCAGTTGCTCGGCCAGCGCTTCGTCGTTGGCATACACGGCCGAGGCGTGTGAGCCCAGGGCAACCACACAGGCCCCGGTAAGAGTCGCGATGTCAATCACCGCGGCGGGCTTGAAACGGCTGGCGAAGGTGAGCGCATCGCAGAGCACCAGGCGGCCCTCGGCGTCTGTGTTGAGCACTTCGATGGTGGTGCCGGACATGCTCTTGACCACATCGCCGGGTTTCGTGGCGCGCCCGCTGGGCATGTTTTCTGCCGCAGCAATGATGCCGGTGACGTTCAGCGGCAGTGCCATGTCGATCACGGCCTGCAGTGTGCCCAGCACGCTGGCGGCGCCGCACATGTCGTATTTCATTTCATCCATCTTGGCTCCGGGCTTGATGGAAATACCGCCGGAGTCGAAGGTGATCCCCTTGCCCACCAGAACCTGCGGCGCAGCACCGGATTTTCCGCCGCGGTACTCGATGACGATGAGTTTGGCGGGTTCGTCGCTGCCCGCCGATACCGAGAGCAGCGAGCCCATGCCCAGCTCGCGCATTTTCTTTTCTTCCAGCACCTGCGTGCGGACCTTGCTGTTGCCGCGAGACAGCTTGCGCGCCTCGCTGGCCAGATAAGACGGTGTGCAGATATTACCGGGCAAGTTGCCCAGTTCGCGGGTGTAGTTGATACCGCGGCCGAGCGCTGCGCCATTGTCCAGCGCTGCTTGCGCGCGCTTGGCAGGCAGCCCCTTGCCCGGGTTGACCACGAGCTTTTTCAACGCGAGCGGCTCTTTGGGCTTGGAAACCGTGCGGGTATAGCGGTAACTGCTAACGGTGAGGGTGCGCGCCACCAGCTCCAGCAGCCAGGCGCCATCGACCGCATCGCTCAACAGGTCAGCCGTGTGCAGCAGCGCCTCTGTCACATTACTGGCATTCAACGCGGTGCTCAGGCCCTGAAACGCCTCGCGTGCGACAGCGTGGCTGAAGCGGGCGCGATCACCACAACCCAGCAGCATGACGCGTTCGGCATTGCCGATGCCGGGCAGCAGGTGAGTCTGCCCCGGTTTGCCCTGGAAATCGCCGAGCTTGAGGGTATTGCTCAGGGCGCCGGCGCTATCCAGTGCGGTAGCCGTGGCGGACAGCTCACTACCAAACACGGCAACAATGGCGCAGCGGGTTTTGGTTTTGCTGGGGTCCGCGCTGGCGCGGGCGGTAAAGGTAAGAGTGCTCATGGTCTGTGCCTGCTAGTTTTCGTGGGCGTGGAAAAGACCGCTAGTGTATGATGTACAGCGAAGAAACTGAACCTCTGGCGGTCGCCCGGCACGGGCGGTTGCCACGCTGCAACCTGGACCTGCATGAAAATCCTGGCGTATCTGACGCGCGATGTCCTGCAACATACTGTCGCGGTGAGTTTCACCCTGTTGGTGATCATCTTCAGTGGTCGCTTCGTGAAGTATCTGGCGGAGGCTGCGGTAGGTAATCTGGCGGGTGATATCCTGCTGCCCGTCATGTTTTTCCGCCTGCCGGGTTTTCTGGAGTTGATTCTTCCGTTAGGCCTTTTTCTGGGCATTCTCATGGCCTACGGGCGGCTCTATGTCGAGAGCGAAATGGTCGTACTGTCGGCCTGTGGGGTGAGCCCCACACGTCTGGCTGGCTATACCCTCGTATCGGCGCTGCTGGTGATGGCGCTGGTGGCGCTGTTGAGCCTGCTGGTCACCCCCCTGGGTGCGGCGCGGTCCTCGGCACTGCTGGATGACCCGGAAACCTCGCAGGGGCTGCAGACTCTGGCAGCAGGGCGTTTCCAGTATCGCAAGTCCAACGGTGTCGTGAGCTACGCCGAACGCATCGATTCGGATAGCGGCATCATGCACTCGGTCTTTCTTTCGCAGCAGTCCGCCGCACCCGGCGGCGGCACCCGGCTGACGATTACCGTCGCCTCCGAGGGCGAGATCGTCCTCGATAGCACGACGGGTGCGCGCTATCTGGAGCTGCGCGATGGCTACCGCTACAGCGGCCAGCCCGGCGAGCTGGATTACGAGGTGGTTGAGTTCGAGCGCTTTGGTGAGCGCATACCAGAGCCGGAAGGCGGTATTCGCAGCGTGCCGCGCGTTGATGCACGGCCCACCCGGGCGCTGCTGGAATCCACGCTGCCCGAAGAGCGCGCTGCACTGCACTGGCGGCTGTCGCTGCCAGTCACTGTGCCAATCGTGGCCCTGATTGCCCTGTCCCTGAGCCGCACGGATCACCGGCGTGGTCGCTATATCAAGATGGCGCCGGCGTTCGCCCTGTACCTCATTTACCTCGTGTTGTTGACCAAGGCGCGCTCCGCCATGGAAGAGGGCACGGGGCCGCTGGTCTTCTGGGCCGTGCACCTGCTCTACGGCACCCTGGCGCTGGGTTTGCTGTACGGCGACACGCTGCGCCGACGCTGGTATACCCGCAGGGCCAGGGGAGTTGCTGATGCGCCTGCTTGACTGGTACATCGGGCGCACACTGCTGGCGTCCATCTTTCTGGTGCTGCTGGTGATCGTGGGGATTGATGTCGTTTCCGTGTTTATCGATGAGTCGGGTCGCCTCAGCGAAAGCTATACCTTTCTGGAAATGTCGGCCTATATAGCACTTACCGTGCCCGGCCGCCTGTACGAGTTCATTCCATCGGCGGCGTTGATTGGCAGTCTCGTGGGCCTCGGCCAGCTGGCCACGGCCAGTGAGCTCACCATCATGCGCGGTGCGGGGGTGTCCATCGCGCGCCTGGTGGTGGTGGTGATGAAATACGCGCTGCTGGTGGCGCTGGTCGGCTTTGTGCTGGGGGAGGTGGTCGCCCCGCCGGCGGAACAGCTGGCCGAGAACCGCCGGGCTCTGGCACAAAGCGCGCCCGGAGGCCTTGCCGGTCGCTACGGTATCTGGAACCGCGAGGGCGACTCCTACCTGTATTTCAACGCGGTGGAAAGTGAAACGGCCCTGCGCGGTGTGCTGCTGGTGCAACTGGATGAGCGTCGTCGGATGATCGCATCGCTGGGCGCGCAGCGGGCCCGCTTCGCGGGTGATCACTGGGTGCTGGAAGATGTGGTGAAAACCGATTTCAGCAGCTGGGAAACCACCCGCACGCGGGCCGAAACACTGCGTTGGGATACCGGTATTACACCGCGCTTGTTGACCATGGAAGTGGTCTCCCCCGAGCGCTTGCCGCTCATCGATCTACAGCGCTACAGTCACTATTTGCAGCAGCAGGGGCTGGATGCTGACGATTTCGAGATTGCCATGTGGCGCAAGTTGCTGCAGCCGGCATCGATAGCCGGTCTGGTGTTGGTGGCGATAGCGTTTATTTTCGGCCCTTTGCGTGACGGTACCCTGGGCTTGCGCATTTTTGCGGGTGTTCTGGTGGGGGTGGCCTTTCAGATCAGTGAGGATCTGTTGGGGCCCGCCAGCCTGGTGTTCGGATTCCCGCCGCTCTATGCAGCGCTGACGCCGGTGTTGCTGTGTATTGGGGTGGGGCTGATGCTACTGCTGCGTACCCGTTGACGGGTGGTCGGCGGCTGTTATTTCTCGCGCTTGGGCAGCAGCAGAAGGTGGCTGCCACTGAGGTGGTCGTGCCAGTACAGTCCGCGTTTGTCGATCAAGCACCACCAGTAGCCCAGGCCCGCAGGCAGTAAGGAGAGGAGCGCAGCGCCGCAGCGCAGCAGGCAGCGCCCAGTGCCCGGCGTGGCGCCCGTTTCATCGACGAGCTTTATGCGCCAGGCCTGCATGCCCAGTGTCTGGCCGCCCTTGCGCCAGAACAGGGTGAAAAACACCGCCACACAGCCTATGCTCAGCAATTGCACCACCTGGGGATTCATCTGGTAGTAATCGTTGCCCTCGCGAATGCCGAGTAGCCACATTTCGATTGCGCTTGCAATGGCGACCGTTACACCAATCAGCGGTATGACCAACAGTGTGTCGTAGAGCAGGGCCGCGAGCCTGCGCAGCAGCGATGGCGGGCCTGATACATCGGGTTCTGACATGCGGTCTCCTGGTGCCTGTAGAGGGGCGGGCGCGTCATTGCGACGGGAGCGATTCTAGCACCGTCAACGTCGCGGCCAACTATTACGGCATCGTAAATTGTTCGGCCGCACAGGGCAGTGCTACATTGCGCGATTAATCATGCAGGGAATAGACGGATGAAAGTGCTGCTGGTGGAGGACGACCGAGCCGTTGCCGAGTTCATTGTGTCGGAGCTGCAGGAGGCCGGGCATATCTGTAGCCACTATGCGGATGGCGAGTCGGGACTTGCCGCCGCACGCAGCGGCCAGCACGATGTACTGGTGGTCGATCGCATGCTGCCGCGCCTGGATGGCCTGGCGCTGTTGCGCAGCCTGCGCGAGGGAGGGCAGCGCACCCCCGTGCTGTTGCTGAGTGCCCTGGGTAGCGTTGATGACCGTGTGCAGGGCCTGCACTGCGGCGCCGATGACTATCTGGTCAAACCGTTCGCCATGGCCGAGTTGCTGGCGCGGCTGGAGATTCTTGCTCGGCGTGCGCGTGAGGTTGGCACGGAAGTACCGACTCGCCTGCAGGTGGCGGATCTGGAGATGGACCTGCTCACGCAGGAGGTGCGCCGCCACGGCGAATTGATCAGTCTGCAGCCACGGGAATACAAACTGCTGGAGTACCTGATGCGGCATGCAGGCCAGGTGGTTACCCGCGCCATGTTACTCGAGCATGTCTGGGGCTACCATTTCGACCCGCAAACCAATGTGATCGATGTGCATGTATCTCGCCTGCGCCAGAAAATCGACCGGGATTTCTCGCCGCAATTGCTGTCTACCGTGCGCGGTGCCGGCTATAGCCTGGGCGATAGCTAGGCGCGCATGCAACTCCTCGACGTCGTCAAGAGCCTCACGTTTCGCTATATCGCCAAATATGTCACTGCGCTCAGTGCTACGGTATTCCTGCTGTTGGGCGTCCTCTACGGCTACTTCAGTTACGGCTACTTTACCGACCTCCGCTCCTCCATCCTCGATGAACTGGAAACACTTCAGGTGGTCTACGCGGGGCAGGAGCTGGCGGGTGTCGAGCAGTACCTGCAGGATCAGCGCAATCTGCCCACGATTGGTCGCTTCAACTACCTGATTGCGGACGCCGAGGGCAACAAAGTCGCCGGGGATCTGGCCCAGACACCGCGCTACCGGGAGTTCTCCGGGGGTTGGTTGGGGTTTCAGCTGGCCCTGTTGAACTGGGGCGAACCGGTGGATGTTGACTTTCTCGCGCGGCGTACGCAACTCGGTGACGGGGTCAATGCGCTGGTGGCCCGCAATTACGCGGATGCCGTAGCCAGCGGGGGGCTGGTATTCAATACACTTTTCCGCGCCATGATTGCGACCTTGCTGCTGGGTATTGTGGGCGGCTTTTTCAGTGCGGCGACGACTTTACACCGGTTCGAACGACTTAACAGCGAGCTTTCGAGCATCGTGCGCGGGAATTTTTCCCAGCGCCTGACGGTCGCCGGAAAGCAGGGCTACCCGCGTGAGCTGGCGCGGGCGATGAACCAGATGCTCGACCAGATCGATTCGCTGATGCAGGGCGTGCGCCTGGTGTCGGACAATATTGCCCATGATTTGCGCACACCCCTGACCCGGATTCGCAACCATCTCAGTCAGCTGCAGCAGCGGCTGGACCCCACCGGGCAAGATGAGGTTGACCGTATCATAGAAGACTGCGATAGCCTGCTGTCATCGTTTAATGCCCTGTTGCGGATATCCGCGCTGGAGTCAGGCAGTCGTCCGCCGGTACACACTGAGGTGGATCTCTCTGCGCTGTTGGGCGATGTGGTTGAGCTGTATGAGCCGGTGGCCAACGAGCGCAACATAGCATTGCAGCTGTCGCTGACCAGTGGCTTGTGTTCTCCCGGCGACACCGATTTGCTGTTCCAGATGAGTGCCAACCTGCTGGACAACGCGATCAAATACACGCCGGAGGGTGGGCGTATCGAAGTCGGTTTATCGCGTCAGCCTGAGGGCAACGAGATAGTGGTGGCTGACTCGGGCCCAGGTATCGCCCCGCTGGACAGAAAGGATGTGTTCCGGCGCTTTTTCCGCGTGGAGTCCAGCCGCGGTGAGCAGCCGGGGCATGGCCTGGGCCTCAGCCTGGTGCAGGCAATCGTGCACTATCACGCCGGTCGTATTCTGCTCGATGACAATGAGCCGGGCCTGCGCGTGGAGGTTATTCTGCCGGCGGTGGATCAGCCAGGCTGATAGTGCTGGTGTCCGGTGCCTGCGCTGTATCGCGCTTACGGTACTGCGCTTCCAGCACGTCGGCACCGGGTGGGGCCAGGCTGATGGCTGATACGTCGACATCGTGGGGGGCAGGGGGTTGTGCTTGCCCATCGCGCAGGTCGCTGCCCGGGTCTGCCAGCGTCAGCCCGGAGTCGGCAATGGGTGCAACCGCAGTGCTGCGCTCCAGATTCGGGATGCGCTCCCCGACGTTGCCGAGGGTAATATGGCTGGTGTCCGGGGCGGGTGGCGATGGCTCCCGCAGTGCAGCAAGACGGCTGCCAGCCGCGGCAACGTCCAGTGCCGGTACGGGTATCGCGGGGGCTTCCGGCTGGCGCTCTTCGGGGCGCAGAACATCACTGCCTGCGGGAGCCAGGGTGAGCCCCGAGGACGCGGGCTGATCGGTTGCGCGCACCTCCCTGATAATGGGCTTGCCACCGGCACTTTGCATGGCTTCACGGTACTTTTGCGCCACCGCGGCGTCGCAATCGCGCTTGAGCAGTTGTGGCTTGCCGCTGAAGAGCTTGTCCAGCGTCGCATCGCCGGCCTTGAACAGGCGCGCGAAATTACGACGCACAGTTGCCTCGTCCTGGCCTTCGCGCAGTTCTCCTGCAAACATCACATCGTAGCGGGTATCCATGGGCTGTCCTGCCTGAGCTTGCCTGCTTCGAGTATAGGCGCTGCCGGCCAACAGACCAAGGGTCACCCCGGCCCCCGAGCAGTCAGGGGCATGCTGCGTCGCGCCAATTCAGGGAGTGAAGGCGACCTTGATGGCGCCCTGCTTGCGGTCTGCGGCAATGGCAAAGGCCTCTGACGCAGCTTCCAGCGGCAGGCGATGGGTGATGAGCGTGGGCGCAATTTTGGGGTTGCGGGCCAGCGCGGCGGCCGCAACTTCCACATCGCGCACAAGCCCCTGGCGGGCCTGCGCCATGGAGGTCACCGTGCGCAACTCCTTCATCGTCATTTGCATGGCGGGCATGGTCAGGCCGCCCCAGTAGGTTGCCAACATCAGGATGGTGGCGCCGGGACGACAGAGATTGGCCGCCTGAGCCATGGCGCTGTCGGTGCCGGCGCAGTCGATGACCAGGTCGTAGTCTTCGGTGTCTCCACCCAGCGTCGCCCCGAGGATCTCGCCGGCGCGCATCTGTGCATCGTGGCGGGCAAACAAATGCACCCTGTCGGTGGCCTGACGGGCAATCGCTACCGCGCACTGGCCGATGCTGCCGCCGCCAATGATCGCCACTTTGTGTTTGTTACTGATACCCGCCAGGCCGATGCCGCGAACCGCGACAGAAAGTGGCTCGACGAGGCAGGCGTCCTCGGCCGGGATTCCGCCGGGAAGGCGCACCAGGCATTTCTCGGGGACAATTAACTCTTCGGTCATACCGCCATCGCGGCCCACGCCCATGACGGCCTCACTGCCACGCACGCACAGGTTGTAGTCGCCACGCACACAGCGCTCGCAGTGGCCGCAGTAGACAGTCGGCTCAATGGCGACCGGCGTGCCGTCCGCGGTGATGCCGGCAATTTCGTGGCCCAGGGTGAAGGGAATGGGAAAGCCCTGTTGCCAGAAGTGCAGGTCGCTGCCGCAGATGCCCGCCGAGGCGACCCTGACACGCACACCTTCGCCGCTGGGCGCAGGCACATCGTGGACATGGATTTCGTGGTTGTGGCAGCGTACGGCTTTCATGGGGCTTTTCCTTGGCAGCGCGAGTTTAAGGCTGTAGATCCGGTGCTCGAGATTGCACCGGCTACGCTTATATCACAGCCCCGCGCCTACCGACAGGGACCGTCGGTAGGCGCGGGGGGGGACGCCGCCGGTCCAGCGTTTGAAGGCGGTGGTGAAGTTCCCGGCTTCTGAATAGCCGAGCATATCGGCAATCTCCGCGATGGACATCTGCCGGTTGCGCAGTTGCTCCCGGGCCTGTTGGAAGCGTACGTCCTGCTGCAAGCTGGTGAAGCTTGTGCCGGTTTCCTCAAGGCGTCGGCGCAGGGTGCGTGCTGATACGCCCATCTGCCGGGCGATTGATTCGATATCCTGCAGGTACCCCGGGCGCTGGAACAGTTCGCTCCGCACCCGGGCGACAATGTCCCGGCTGTTGGCCAGTTCCGCAAGCTGCCTCTCGCACTCGCGGACACAGACCTCGAAGGCCGCCGCATTCCGGTAAGGGTTGGGGCGATCCAGTTGTTGCGCGGAAAAGGCAACACTGTTGCTTGCAGCGTTGAACTCAACAGGGCAGGAAAAAAACGTCTCATACGCCGCGGCGTGGCCGTTGTCGCCGTGTTCAAGCGTGACTTTTAGAATTGCCGGCGATTGCTCCAGCGCTATGCTGCGTGCCCCCAGAGTAGAAGAGGAGAGATCGCGGTCGGCAAAAAAAGCTTTCAGCACAGGGTCCAGGTTGAGGCCTGTGGCGGTGAACTGCAGAATGCCAATACTGTCCTTTTCAATGAAATGCAGGGTCTGAAGCGTGTAGGTGAGCCGATCGAAGCGGTCGGCGATGCGCAGGCTGGTCCGGATGTCCGGCGCGGCCATCATGGCGTACCCAAACATGCCGTAGGCCTGGGGGGGGAAGAGGGCAGACACCTTCAGTCCCAATAGCGGATCGTCCATGACCTGTATCAGCCGGCGATAGAATTTGAGCTGCAGGTGCATGTTGAAGGCCGCGTTTTCCCGAACAAGATCCAGTGGGAACTCCTGCCACAGACTGTCGGCCGCGGATAGGCCCAGCGTCGGCAGGAGCTCGCGCACGATGCGGATGCCGTTGATGTGGTGGTCGGTCGCGTACATGGCCCATTATACCCATTAGGAGCCCAGAAAAACTGAGGAATTTGGAATTCCAGGTGCGCTGTGGCCGATATTCAAAAGTTATTGTCCTCTCGCCACATGGCAAAATCGCCCGCAACGGGTAAAGTCAGCAACAGTTTGCGCCGGTCTGTATGACTGGCCCGTATACAGAAAAGCCGGCTGGGAGAACATGCCATGAACATGAGTGTTGCACGGGAACATTTTGAACCCGCAGGTGCCTGGGCCGCGCAAGGCCGTCAGCCTCGAATTGCCATCATCGGCGCGGGATTCTCCGGGATCGGTGCCCTCATTAAGCTGCGCAAACAAGGTTACACGGATCTGACCTGTTTCGAGAAAGCGGAAAAAATAGGCGGCACCTGGCGGGACAACCACTACCCGGGCTTGTCCTGCGATGTGCCTTCCCACTTCTACTCGTATTCGTTCGAGCCCAACCCTGACTGGACACATCGCTTTTCCTACGGGCCGGAGATCTGGGCCTATATGAACAAGGTGGCCGACAAGTACGAGGTGAAGCGGGATATTCACCTCAACTGCGGGGTGGCAGACCTGAAGTACCTTGGCCCGCAATGGCAGCTGACCACTGAGCACGGCGATGTGGAAATCTTCGATCTGGTGATTGCGGCCACTGGCGTACTGGTGAATCCCGCGTACCCGGCCATCAAGGGCCTGGACAGTTTCGCAGGCCTGCAGTGGCACTCTGCCCGCTGGCGCGATGATGTGTCCCTGCAAGGTAAACGTGTCGGTATTATCGGTACGGGGTCAACCGCTTGCCAGATTGTCGGGGCAATTGCCGGCGAGGTGGCGCACCTCGATGTGTTCCAGCGCACGCCACACTGGTTAAACGCCATGCCGCAGAAGGAGTATTCTGCAACCTGGCGTTTCATGTTGCGGTGGGTGCCGGGCCTGCAACTGGCGATCCGAAACTTCATGCGCTGGTTGATGGAATACACGTTTGCCAGAGCAACCCTGGGTGATGAAAAGCAACAGCAGCGGGTTCAGGATGCGTGTGAGGCTTTTCTGCAGGAACAGGTTCCCGATCCCGAACTGCGGGCCAGGTTAACGCCCAACTACAAGGCGACCTGCAAGCGCATGATCATGTGTTCCGATTATTACCCCGCGTTGCAGCAGGACAACGTGGCGCTGATAACCGACCGGATTGATGAAATCGTACCTGAGGGTGTAAAAACCGCAGACGACAAGGTTCATGAGCTGGATATCCTGCTGCTGGCGACCGGCTTCAAGGTTTCTGATTTCATTCTGCCGACGCGCGTAACCGGGGAGAATGGCCTGGAGCTGGCGGAGTTCTGGCGCGATGCGCCGCGGGCACATCGTGCACTGACGTTTCCCGGCTTCCCGAATTTCTTCATGCTCGAAGGGCCCACCGGTGTGTTCGGTAACACCTCACTGATCGATATTTCCGAGCACCAGATTGCCTGTGTCATCGCCATCATCGACAGGATGAAGCAGGAGGGCGTGGCAGTGGTTGCACCGAAACAGGAAGCCTACGAGGCCTACAACCGCGCAATGTCCAGGGATATCGGCAAGTCCACCTGGGCCACCGGCGGTTGCGACAGCTGGTATCTGGATGCAACGGGCACGCCCAATATCTATCCCTGGCTGCCGCAACGGTATCGTGAAGACATGCTGAACCCGGATTTCAGCGAGTACCGTTTCGAACAGCTGCCGGTTGCTGTGTCATAGCAGCACATTCTTGAGGACGAGCCGCTGCGGGCAACTGTCATTCCGGCAGGTCGGGTACCCAGGCCACGCCGTTGATGTGCCCGCCGCCATCGACGTACAGGGTATTGCCGGTCAGGTAACGGGCGTCCTCGCTGGCCAGGAAGGCGGCAACGCCGGCGATGTCCCGCTCCGGGTCGCCCATGCGCCCCATGGGGTTCGCTGCCTGCGTGGCGGCGGCGAGTTCCGGCTGGGCCTCCTCGAAGCGGCGGAAGGCAGAGGAAATCGCTGCGGGGCAGATGACGTTGCAGCAAATGCCGTAGGGTGCCCATTCCCGTGCTGCGGAACGGGTGAGGCTGCGCAGAGCTTCCTTGCTGATGTTGTAGCTGGCGGTGCCCATGTGGGCGTTGACACCGTTGAGTGAACAGATGTTGATGATCCGTCCCCAACCGCGCTCGCGCATGTGCGGATAGGCGGCGAGCATGGACCACTTGCCGGCCCAGAAATTCATCCGCAGGTTCTGCTCAAAGTCCTCGTCGGACTTGTTTTCCAGGCGCTCGGGGGGCTGGCCCCGGTAGGCATTGTTGATCAGGATGTCCACACTGCCCCAGTGTGCCAGGCAGTGGCCCACCATGCCTTCCACGTCCTCGCGCCGGGTGACATCAACATGCTGATACTCAGCCCGGCCACCGGCATCGCGAATGGCTGCGGCGACGGCTTCGCCTTGCTTGTCATCGATATCGGTAACGAGAACCGCAGCACCTTCGCTGGCCAGTCGTTTGGCCATGGCGCGACCGATGCCGTCGCTCGCACCGGTGACGATAGCGCTGCGCCCCGCAAGCAGATTGTCCCTCATTGTCCTTCCTCCCGTTCTGCGTGATTGCTGTCGTTGGGTAGAGCTGATGCGCGCGCCGCGTCAGTGAAAGCTGGACACGTGCTCATCCACCACAAACATGCGGGTATAGCGACGATCCAGAAAGTTTTCCTCGTCTTCTGCAATGCGCGCTCCGACCTCAGGCCTGGCGTGCAGGAGCATCGCCGCGTCATAGGCCGCACGATCCGGGAACCAGATCTCGGTGACCACATCGAAATCGCGTTCTGCCGCCCCCTCGCTGATAAAGGCGCCCTCGGGTTCGATGAAATTGCGGCGATACCCGCAGATCTGTGGCAGCAGGCTGCGGATCAGGGGAACGTGATGCTTTTCGTAGTAGTCGATGAACGCCGTCCTGGAAAGGCCGGGTTTGCATTTGAGCAGAGCTATGGTTTTGAACAAGGCCGATGAACTCCATGTCTTATTGTGGTTGTGATGCCCCTGCGCCTGTTGCTGCCCGCGGGAGCTTCCAGATCACCGCGGAACCGTCACGGCTTGGCTCACATCTGCAGAGACGGCTACCATGATACCACCCCCAAGGGCTTCGTGATGCGCCCCGATACGCGGGCAGTCAGAGGGTGTTGCCATCAGCCCCGGTGTTGCCGCATCGGGTGGCTTCTGCCGTGCCGAGCGCTGCGCATGGCAAATTGTGGGAACTCTGGTAGCATCCGGCCCGGTCGAGTCCATTCAGGAGCATTTGATCTCGCAATGTCAGAGCACCTGCCCAGCCGGTTTGTTCGCACGCTGTTGCGTCTGGTGGAGGAGCACGGTCACGATCCAGCGGCGGTACTGGCCGCTGCGGAACTGGACTTCAACCCACTGCAGGAAGGAGCGCCGGGCTACCGCGAACAGGTCTCCGCAATGGAGTATTCACGCGTTTATCAGCAGGCCCTGCGGTTGCTGCAGGATTCCACGTTCGGTGTGGTGCGCAGCGGTTTCACCGGGCCGGGCGCATTCCGCATGATGTGTTTCTGTATTGTGTCCTGCCGTGACCTGGGCGGGGCGATACTGCGCGCTGCGGAATTCTATCGGACCTTCTTTGACGAGCAGAGCCAGTTGTATGCCAATTTCAGCGAGGATACCGCGCGGGTAGGCTATCTGCATGACGGTCCTCTGGCCTGGCCTACGGTGGGCGCTGCGGATGTCTATGGCTTGTCACTTTGGCACCGTTTTTTCGGTTGGCTCTGCGGCCGTCCCCTGCCGCTGCAGCGCGTGGACTTTCGTGCCAGCGCGCCACCGAATCCGGAGAAATACGCTGACCTGTTCCAGTGCCCGCTGACCTTCGGTCAACCCAGGGACCTGTTGTACTTCGATGCGAGCTGTCTTGCCTGGCCGGTAGTGCACAACGAGCACTCGCTACAGGACTTTCTGCGCACGGCTCCCTATCAGTTGCTGCTGATGGATGACCGTGAGAGTCATGGCCGGGTGGCGGCGCAGGTAAGCGCCATGCTCGGTCACGACTTCAGCCAGGGCGTTCCGGCTTTCGAGACCATCAGCCAGGCGCTGGAGATATCACCCCCCACATTGCGGCGCAAACTGCGGCGCGAGGGCACAACCTTTCAGGCGCTGAAGGATGCGGCGCGTTGCGAAGCGGCGCGACTGGCACTGGATCGCCCCGACGGATCTATCGAAGACGTGGCGCTGCGGCTGGGTTTCACTGACCCCTCTGCCTTCCATCGCGCGTTTCGCAAATGGACCGGCCAGACGCCGGGGCAGTACCGCAGCGCACGTCGTCGCAGCCGCTAGCGCACCAGGGCATCGTGCCGCGACCGAGTACCGCAACGGACCGATCTCGGGTAAAATTGCCCCTACTTTTTGGAGGTATTTATGTCCGTTGAAGAACAAATCCGCGAGCAGCTGACTGCCGGCCTGGCACCTGTGCACCTGGAAGTGGCAAATGAGAGCCATATGCACAGTGTGCCCCCGAACTCGGAGACGCATTTTCGCGTTGTAGTGGTCAGCGACGCGTTCGCAGGAAAGCGTCAGGTGGCCCGGCACCAGCAGGTGTACGGTCTGCTGGCCGCGCAACTGGAGGGACCGGTACACGCACTTGCCCTGCATACCTATTCGCCCGGCGAGTGGAAGGAGCGTGAGAACTCGGCGCCGATCTCCCCGGACTGTCTGGGCGGCAGCAAGGCCACGTCGCCGGAGGCGCAGGCATGACCGACATCGTGGTTGCAGCGCTCTACCGTTTCGTGTCCCTCGACGACTACCGCGCACTGCGAGAGCCTTTGCTGGATGTGTGCCTGGAGGCCGGGGTCAAGGGCACGCTGTTGCTCGCCGGTGAGGGCATCAATGGCACCATTGCCGGGCCGCGTGCCGGCATCGACCGTGTGTTGGGCTGGCTGCGCAGTGACGCGAGGCTTGCGTTGCTGGAACACAAGGAATCCATCGATACCGACATGCCGTTCTACCGCATGAAGGTCAAGCTGAAACGCGAAATCGTCACCATGGGCATCGACGGAATCGACCCCAATCGCGTGGTCGGTACCTATGTCGCGCCGCAAGACTGGAACGACCTGGTCAACGATCCAGAGGTCTTGTTGCTGGACACGCGCAATCGCTACGAGTACGGCATCGGTTCGTTCCGCGGGGCGGTCGACCCGCAAACAACCTCTTTTCGCGAATTCCCCACCTATGTGCGCGAAAATCTCGACCCGTCCCGACACCGCAAGGTTGCCATGTTCTGTACCGGCGGCATTCGTTGCGAGAAGGCGAGTGCTTTCATGTTGCAGGAGGGCTTTGAGGAGGTGTATCACCTGCAGGGTGGCATCCTCAAGTACCTGGAGGAGGTGCCGCAAGAAGAGAGCACGTGGGAGGGCGAATGTTTCGTCTTCGACAACCGCGTTGCGGTTAACCATCAGCTGGAAAAGGGGCAGTACGACCAGTGCCACGGTTGTCGCCACCCGATCACCGAGGCGGACAAGGCCTCGGGACGCTATCAGCCGGGGGTGTGTTGTCCGCAATGTTTCGATCGCCTGACAGACGAGCAGAAGGCCCGTTTCGCCGAGCGCCAGCGCCAGATAGAGTTGGCGGCACAACGGGGCGAGCAGCACGTGGGCGCCGCACCGCCCTTGCGCCAGCGTCGCGCCGCCGCTACTGAGTCATGACGGCGTGAGCGCCGCTCGCCGGATATCAGCGAGGTTGTACTCCTGGCGTCAGGGCCGTGATGGGCAATGCGCTGCGCAGTGCCACAATCGGTACGAAACGACTGTCCTGCTGGCCATCGCCCGCGGAAATGATGCCGCTGAGTAGTGGCTGTCCGCGGTCGTTGAGCTGAATTACCGCTCCACCCGATGCACCCTTGTGCGCCCGACAGTTGCTGTAGCCCAGCGTCGCGCTGCTGCGGGTGATGCGACAGGCCGGATCGTAGCTCAGGACGTTGCCCTGGTCCCCCATGCCGGCGTCGCGTGAATAGCCTGCCATCAGCACGGTGCGTTGCGGATCTGGCGGCCCCGGCTGCAAAGCCAGCGCCGGTATCTCCGCCTGTGGCACGGCGTGTTCCAGACGCAAGAGCGCCCAGTCTGCCGCCATGCTGCCGCCATCGGCGACAGGGCGGGCGCCGATGACCAGCGGCGTGGAAGAAGCTGGCAGCAGCGTGAAGGTGATGGCGCGAGTGAGGTCGCGGTAGCTCTCCAGGCAGTGCCAGGCCGTGACGATCAGCTCAGCCTGCAACTCGCCGGCGGGCGCAATCAGTGTGGCGCTGCAACGCTCGGTGTGATGCCGGGCGTGGCCCTGTTCGGTTTTCAGGCCCGGCACGGTCAGCTGGCCAATTGCGCGTAACCACAGGGGTGAAGCGGCGGACAGGCGCTGGCGCGGGTCTGTGTTTTCGGTTGCCGCAGCTGCGGGTAGTGCCAGGTGCAGGCACAGCAGGCAGGCCGTGGCTTTTTTTCCGGAATGGCTCAATATGTTGGTCAGCCTTCTACGCTGCGTACTTGGTCATCGCGACCGGGGTCAGTAGCATGGTCGGCCAATCCGGCCGGTCAAGCAAGCAGAGGTGGTTATGCAACAGGGTAAAGCGTGTATCGCGGTGGTCACAGGCGCCAGCCGGGGCGCCGGCAAGGGCATCGCCGTGGCGCTCGGCGCCACTGGCGCCACAGTCTACATCACCGGACGCAGCTGGGCGGCCGGTGAGGCGGCGTTGCCCGGGTCGCTCACGGAAACCGCCCAGGCCATTGAAGCGGCCGGCGGCACCGCGGTGCCGGTGCGCTGTGACCACAGTGTGGATGCTGAGGTTGAAGCGCTGTTCGCGCGGGTGAAAGCAGAGCACGGGCGGCTGGATATTCTTGTCAACAACGCCACCAGCCTGCACCCGGCGCTCACACAAACCGGGCCGTTCTGGGAAAAACCCCGAGACCTCACCACGCTGTGGGACGTGGGCATGCGGTCGCACTATACCGCCAGCTGGTATGCGGCACCGCTGTTGCTGGCCAACGGAGAGGGTTTGATTGTCAACACCTCCTCCTTTGGCGGTCGCATTTACATGCACGGCCCCGCCTACGGTGCCGGCAAGGCCGCGATCGACAAGATGGCCCACGATATGGCGGTGGATTTCCGCCCGCACAAGGTCGCGGTTATTTCGTTGTGGATGGGGCTGTTGCTCACCGAGCGCACGCGGCAAGTGTTTGATGCCGAGCCAGACAAATACGCCGACCTCATGGCCACGGCGGAGCACCCGGAGTTCAGCGGCAGGGTGATTGCAGCCCTGTGGGCCGATCCCGACAGGATGGCGCACACAGGCACCGTCTGTATCGGAGCCGAACTCGGCGAGGCCTACGGCGTAAAGGATATCAACGGTAACCAGCCCCCATCGCACCGGGCATTTTTCGGCCCGCCAACGACCTTTGGCGACGCCGTTGTCGAGTAGGCATACCCTAAATGAAGGATGATGCCCCGGCGCCACTGGCGTTTAATGGGCGCTCGTAGCAAAGACCGGCCCAGCCCGGCCTACAATACCAATAACAGGTTCCAGGAGGTTCCCATGACAACATCATCGGCTGCTGCGCTCTCCGCAGCGGATTCCTACAGTCTGGGTTCAGTACGCGCTGAGGCGCTGCTTGAAGCGGCGCGCGCGCTGGGCCCCACGCTGCGTGCGCGCTCGGCCCAGTGTCGCGCGGAACGCAAGGTACCGGCAGAGACCATCGCTGATTTTCACGCAGCAGGCTTTTTCAAGATGTTGCAGCCAGAACAGTGGGGCGGTTACGCCATGGACCCGCAGGTTTTCTACAGTGTGGGGCTGGAAGTGGCACGGCATTGCATGTCCAGCGCCTGGGTGTTGGGTGTAGTCGCAGTGCACAACTGGCAACTGGCCGTGTTTGATGACCGCGCCGCCGCCGATGTCTGGGGCGAAGATCCCTCGGTGTTGATTTCCTCTTCTTACGCGCCGGTAGGCAAGGTGACGCCAGTGGAAGGCGGCTACCGGCTGAGCGGTCGCTGGAGCTTCTCCTCCGGTAGCGAGCATTGCCAGTGGGCGTTCCTCGGCGCCGTGGTGCCCACCGCTGATGCTCCCTTTGACATGATGAACTATCGCACCTTCCTCGTGCCCGCCACGGATTACCGCATCGTGGACAACTGGGACGTGGTTGGCCTGCAGGGTACCGGAAGCCACGATATCGTCGTAGAGGACGCTTTTGTGCCGGAGCATCGCACCCACCGTTCGATCGACGGCTACAAGTGCGACAACCCGGGCAACGCCGTCAACGATGCGCCGCTGTATCACCTGCCTTTCATGCAGGTGTTTGTGCGCGCCGTTTGCACCGCCAGCCTGGGTGCCCTGCAGGGCGCGCTCGACGACTTTGTGGAAGTGGCGAAAACCCGCCGCGTAGGCCCTAATATCATGAGCGCGGACCCCTCCGTGCGTCGCCTTGCGGCGGAGGTGAAGGGGTCCATTGAAGAAATGAAGCTGACCATGCTGCGCAACTTTGATGCCATGATGAACTGCACCCGTGCCGGTGAGCCGATTCCGGTGGAGGATCGTGTGCGCTATCGCTACGATTCCGCGGTGGTGGCCGACCGCTGCCTGGAACTGTCCGGGCGCATGTTGAAGGCGGCGGGCAGCGGCGGTATCCGGGTGGGCAGTGACCTGCTGGCCCGTCATCTTGATATACTCGCGAGTCAGGCGCATGTCGCCAACAACTCGCTGCCTTTCGCCGATAACATGGGCGCGGTGTTGTTCGGCGAAGAAAATCGCGATTTTGCGGTCTGATTGGTAACAGGGGTAAACGGTATGGCGAATAAGGGACTATTACCCGAAGGCAATTACGCGGAGTGCGCCAACGGCTACCGCATTCACTATCTCGATGAAGGGCAGGGCGACGTGGTCGTGTTTCTGCACGGCTCCGGCCCGGGCGCGAGTGGCTACAGCAACTTCAAGGGCAACTATCCCGCCCTGGTGGAGGCGGGCTACCGCTGCATCGTGCCCGACCACATTGGCTATGGCTTTTCCGACAAGCCTGACGACGTAGAGCACACCCTGGACTTCTTTGTCGAGTGCATCAAACAGACATTGGATAGCGCGGGTGTTGAGCGCTGTACAGTGGTGGGGAATTCGCTGGGTGGTGCGGTCGCGTTGGGTATGGCGCTACAGCATCCGGCGTTGGTAGAAAAGCTGATTCTGATGGCCCCTGGTGGCTTGAGTGAACTGCACGAATACCAGCAGATGCCCGGTATGCAAAAGGTGTTCAAGGTCTTTGGTTCAGGTGAGCCGGTCACGCATGAGGTTATGAAGGACCTGTTTGCCACGGGACTGATGTACGACCCCCGTCACGCGACGGACGAACTGGTCGAGGAACGCATGCAGATCATGCAGATCATGAACGGCCACGTTATGGCCAGCATGAAAATTCCGGTGCTCACGGCGCGATTGCCAGAGATCCAGTGTCCGGTTCTGGGCTTCTGGGGCATGGATGAGAAAATGATGCCGGAGAACGGAATTCTGGCGATGGCCAAGAATCTCAAGCATATGCGCATGATATTGGTTTCGGAGTGCGGCCACTGGGTGATGGTGGAGCACGAGAGCCTGTTCAATCGTGAATGCGTGGACTTCCTTCGTCATGGATAAGGCCGGCCGCACAGCTCTGGGCGATGAGCTCTACCACGCCTTGCGCGAATTTCGTACTCTGGCGCCGCTCACCGAGCGCGCGCCGGACATCACCATTGACGATGCCTATCACATCAGCCTGCACATGCTGAGCCGGCGTGTGGAGCAGGACGGTGAGCGCGTGGTGGGCAAGAAGATCGGTGTTACCTCCAAGCCGGTGCAGGATATGCTGGGTGTTTTCCAGCCGGATTTCGGTTTTCTCACGGATGCCATGGAATACCCGGATGGCGCCGATATTCCCGTGGCGGGCCACCTGATACAGCCGCGCGCCGAGGGCGAGATCGCCTTTCGCCTCAAGCGCGATCTGCAGGGCCCTGGGGTCACCGAGCAGGACGTACTGGACGCGACCGAAGCGATCATGCCCTGTTTCGAAATTGTGGATTCACGTATCCGCAACTGGGAGATCAAGATCCAGGATACGGTGGCGGACAATGCCTCCTGTGGCGTTTACGTGCTGGGCCAGAACGCCGTGGACCCGCGTGACTTTGACCTGCCCAACCTGAAGATGCGCATCTGGAAGAACGGCGAGTTTCACTCCGAGGGCCTGGGCAGTGCGGTGCAGGGCAATCCGCTGACGGCGGTGGCCTGGCTGGCCAATACCCTCGGCGAGTTCGGCATTCCGTTCAAGGCGGGAGAGGTTATTCTATCGGGCTCACTGGCGCCACTGATCCCGGTGGTGGCGGGCGACAGCATGCGGCTTGAACTTGAGGGAATCGGCGAGTGCAGCTGCCGGTTTGTGTAAGCAACGGATCAACGATGTGGAAAGCGAGCAATGAGTAAAAAAATCAGGGTGGCCATTATTGGCCCGGGAAATATCGGCACCGACCTGTTGATGAAGGCGATGCGCAGTGAGGTTATCGAGCCGGTGTGGATGGTGGGTGTAGACCCGGATTCCCCCGGTCTGGCCCGCGCCCGCGATATGGGTATCAAGACCACCTGCGACGGCGTGGATGGCCTGGTGCCGCACATGCGTGAGGACAACATCCAGATCTGCTTCGATGCCACGAGTGCTTATGTGCATGCGGACAACAGCCGCAAGGTGAATGCCGAGGGTGCCGTGATGGTGGACCTGACCCCGGCGGCCATCGGGCCTTTCTGTGTGCCGCCGGTGAACCTGCAGGACGCCGTGGCCGCGAAGGCGATGAACGTTAATATGGTCACCTGCGGCGGCCAGGCGACCATCCCCATGGTGGCTGCGGTGAGCCGTGTACAAACAGTGACCTACGGCGAGATCGTCGCCACGGTGAGCTCCCGCTCCGTAGGCCCGGGTACGCGCAAGAACATCGACGAATTCACCCGCACCACCGCCAAAGGTGTCGAATTGATTGGCGGTGCCCAGCAGGGCAAGGCGATTATCGTGATCAACCCGGCGGAGCCACCACTGATCATGCGCGATACCATTCACTGCCTCACGGCAGATGAGCCGGACCAGGAAGCGATTACCCGCTCGGTACACGAGATGGTGGCCGAGGTGCAGAAGTACGTGCCCGGCTATACGCTGAAGAATGGTCCGACCTTCGACGGCAAGCGCGTGAGCATCTACATGGAAGTGGCGGGCCTTGGCGACTTCCTGCCGCGCTACGCGGGCAACCTCGATATCATGACGGCGGCAGGCCTGCGCACAGCGGAAATGTATGCCGAAGAAATCCTGGCCGGGCGCTTTGTGCCGGCAGCGGCCTGAGGAGAGACACTATGAACTTGCAAGGCAGGAAAATTCAGGTGCACGATATGTCGCTGCGCGACGGCATGCACCCCAAGCAGCACCAGATCACAGTGCAGCAGATGGTGGACATTGCGGTCGCCATGGACGAAGCCGGTATCCCCCTGATAGAGGTCACTCACGGCGACGGCCTGGGCGGGGCATCGGTAAACTACGGCTTCCCCGCCGCCAGCGACCAGGAATACCTGACGGCGGTGTGCAAGGCCGTGAAAAAGACCAAGGTGTCGGCGCTGTTGTTGCCGGGTATCGGCACGGTTGACCACCTGAAGATGGCGGTGGACTGCGGGATCTCCACCATTCGCGTGGCCACGCACTGCACCGAAGCGGATGTCTCGGAACAGCATATCAGCATGGCCTCTCAGATCAGCGGGCTGGACACGGTCGGCTTCCTGATGATGGCGCACATGATTCCGGCTGAAGAGCTGGTGGTGCAGTTGAAGCTGATGGAGTCCTACGGGGCCAACTGTGTGTATATCACCGACTCCGCCGGTTACATGCTGCCTGACGATGTCACCGAGCGCATCGCGCTGGCGCGGGCGGAACTGAAGCCGGAAACCGAACTGGGCTTCCACGGTCACCACAACCTGGGCATGGGCATTGCCAATTCGCTGGCGGCGGTAGACGCCGGTGCCAACCGCATCGATGGGTCGCTCGCCGGGCTGGGTGCCGGTGCGGGGAATACGCCACTGGAAGTGTTCCTGGCGGTGTGTGACCGTATGGGGGTTGAAACCGGGGTCGACCTGTTCAAGGCCATGGACGTGGCGGAAGACCTGATTGTGCCGCTGATGGACCACATGGTGCGGGTGGATCGGGATTCACTCACCCTGGGCTGGGCCGGCGTCTACTCCAGCTTCCTGCTGTTTGCCAAGCGCAGCGCTGCCAAGCACGGCCTGTCGGCGCGTGACATACTGGTTGAACTCGGCCGTCGTCGCACTGTAGGCGGGCAGGAAGACATGATTGAAGACCTGGCCATGGACATGGCGCGCGAACGCAAGAGCGCCTGATCGCTCACATCCCTCTGCAAAGGGCGCCTGTGGCCGCTATCAGGCCCGGGCGCTCAAGTAAATTCCGCGCGGCGCGTGATTACTGTGGTTTGCCCTTATCGCCTGCACGCTCTGCGCCGTAGTGGTTGCTCTGCCGGTCGAGCGTGCCCAGGTCGAGCACCGGGGCCGCGTCGATGTGCTCCGCATCCATCATTTTGGCGATGCGCTGCAGCGACGAGATGATCATGGTCTGCTCCCACTCCTGCAAGTCATCGAACTGGCGTTTGAACTGCTCCTGCAACGGGATGGGTGCGCTTATGAGGACTTCCATCGCCTGAGGCGTGAGGTGTGCGTGTACCTTGCGCTTATCGGTGTCTGAACGTTTGCGGTAGACGAGGCCGCGCTTTTCCAGCCGGTCCAGAATCGTGGTAACCGTGGCCTGGCTGAGGCTGATATCGGTTGCCAGCTCGCCGATGGTGACTTCTCCGCGCTGGCGTATGGTCTGCAGCAACAGAATTTGCGGCGCTGTCAGGCCCGTAGTCTTGGCGAGATGCCGCGAATGCAGGTCGGTAGCGCGGATGACACGTCGCAGCGCGACCAGGACTTCATCAATACGGGCCAAAAGGATGTCTCTCTCGGTGGCAAAACCCAGCACAGTGTACCTCCGCTTGCCGCTCTGGCGTTAATTTCCTGCGTTCATGCTCCGCCCCAAAGCGGTGCGCCTAGCGTGCAGTGTAAATATTTAGGCAACAAAAAACAAAAAATTCATCAATAAGTCACAATATACGCCTAAATGAGCCAAATTCCCAGAAATGGGGTTTTGATAAAAGTCGATGGTGCGGTATAATGTTTAGCGTTCTAAAGATTGGAGGGTAACGATTATGGCGCAAGAGCTGACACTGAGACCGCCAACAGCGACGGATGGCATGGCAGTGCACAACTTGATTGCGGCCTGTCCGCCCCTGGATACGAATTCCGCTTACTGCAATCTCATTCAATGTTCTCATTTCTCGAGTACATCGGTGCTGGCAGACGCGGACGGCGAGGTGGCCGGGTTCATCTCCGGTCACCGCATTCCCGAGCGCCCGGACACGCTGTTCATCTGGCAGGTAGCGGTTGGCAAGAGCGGCCGCGGACAGGGCCTCGCCGGGCGCATGCTTGACGCGATCGTGGACCGCGCGGGGAATGAATGGATACAGCACATGGAAACCACCATTACTGAAGACAACGCCGCGTCCTGGGGCCTGTTTCAGGGCTTTGCGACACGGCGGGGCGCGACACTGGAGCGCGAGGTGTGGTTCGATCGCGAGGCTCACTTCAAGGGCAGCCACGACAGCGAGATCCGCGCGAGAATCGGGCCGCTCTCGGCGTCGGATCTGCGTGCCGTTGCCCGCTGACTTTGGCCTTTGCCCCAAAACGTACCCGCAGAATGAATGACAGCAACAACATTGAGGTTATGCATGAAGATTTTTGAAGAAATTGAATCCGAAGTACAAAGCTATGCTCGCTCCTTTCCGCGCGTATTCAATCGTGCCCAGGGCGAGTATCTGTACGACGAAGACGGCAAGCAGTATCTGGACTTTCTGGCGGGAGCGGGCACCCTGAATTACGGTCACAATAACCCCGCCTTCAAGACAGCACTGCTGGAATACATCGAAGCGGATGGCATCAGCCACGGCCTGGATCTGCACACCAAGGCCAAGGCCGAGTTCCTTGAAACCTTCAACGAGAAAATCCTGAAGCCGCGCGATCTGGAGTTTGTCGTCCAGTTTACCGGCCCCACCGGCACTAACGCGGTAGAGGCGGCGCTCAAGCTGGCGCGCAATATTGCCGGCCGGGAAAACGTCATCTCCTTTACCAACGGGTTCCACGGCGTGAGCCTCGGCTCCCTGGCGGCCACCGGCAATTCGCACCACCGTGGCGCTTCAGGCGTGAGCCTCGGTGGCAGCAGCCGCATGCCATTTGACGGCTACCTGGGCGATGGTATCGACACCACCGCCTACCTCGATAAAGTCCTTTCGGACTCCAGTAGCGGTATCGACGCACCGGCTGCTGTCCTGGTGGAAACGGTGCAGGGCGAGGGTGGCATCAATGCGGCCAGCTTCGAGTGGTTGCGCAACCTCGAGGTGGTGTGTCGCAAGCACGACATGCTGTTGATCGTAGACGATATTCAGGCGGGGTGTGGTCGCACGGGTACCTTCTTCAGCTTCGAGGAAGCGGGAATCAAGCCGGATATTGTCACCCTGTCGAAGTCGCTCAGTGGCTACGGTCTGCCGTTTGCCGTCGTGCTGATCAAGCCAGAGCTGGACCAATGGAAGCCGGGTGAACACAACGGCACCTTTCGCGGCAACAATCTTGCGTTCGTTACCGCGAAGGCCGCAATCGACACGTTCTGGTCTGACGATGCCTTCGCGAAAGATGTGCAGGCCAAGGGGCGCTATGTTTCGGAGCGGCTCGAGGCGATCGTGGCGCGCTATGGCGAAGGCAACTTCAGCACACATGGGCGGGGCATGTTCCAGGGCATCAATTGTGTCAACGGCGACATCGCCGGGCGTATTACGCGCAAGGCCTTTGCCAAGGGCTTGATGATCGAGACCAGCGGTGCGGACGACCAGGTCGTGAAGTTCCTCTGTCCGCTCACCATCTCGCAGGAGAACCTCAAGCGTGGCATTGATATCGTTGAGCAGGCCATTGCTGAAGTGTGTGCCTCCGAAGGCGCCATTCCCGAAGTCGTCGACTTTTTCGAAGATGAGTACAGCGTCTCCGATGACGACCGCTTCCGCAAGGCAAGCTGAGTGCTCTGCGGCGGCCGGGGCCGCCGCAGCCTCACGTTAATACAATTCACAGAGAACACAGGATATTCACATGATTGTACGAGATATGGACACCGCGGCACGTGAAGGCCGCATGATCAAGGATCCCGGCGGCAACTGGGACAGCACGCGCCTGCTGCTGAAAGACGACAATATGGGCTTTTCCTTTCACATCACCACGATCTATGCGGGCGCGGACTTCCGCATGCACTACCAGAATCACCTGGAATCCGTGTACTGCATGTCGGGTGAAGGCGAGGTAGAAACACTGGCGGATGGCAAGGTCTATCCCATCGCTCCAGGCACGTTGTACATACTCGACAAGCACGATGAGCACAAGCTGCGTGCCACAACGGAAATGAAAATGGCCTGTGTGTTCAACCCGCCGCTGCATGGTACGGAGGTACACAACGCCGAGGGCGCCTATGAACTCCATGCCGAGCGCGTGGGCGCCTGAGTCTCGTGAGTAAGGTGTCTAACATCGCACAGGTTGCCGGGCCCGGCGAGCACAGTGCGAAAGTGCGCTCCGGGCACAAAACGGGGGAAGCCGTGAACAAGCATACCGTGGAGAAAATTGGCGGCACGTCAATGAGCAACTATACCGCCGTTCGAGACAGCATCGTTTTCGGCCAGCGCAATGGCGAAACGCCCTACCAGCGTGTGTTCGTCGTTTCCGCCTATGGCGGCATGACCGACAAGCTGCTGGAGTACAAGAAAGATGGCAAGCCTGGCGTATACGGCCTGTTCGCCAGTAGTTTTCAGGACCGCAGCTGGGAAGAGGCACTGGACGCTGTGCGCGACAGCATGTTTGCTGTCAACGCCGAGCTCTTTACCGATGCCCAGGCATTGCTCGAAGCCAATGAGTTCATCGGCGAGCGTCTCGAGAATGCCCGCAAATGCCTCGAGGACCTGCATAGCCTGTGTGGACACGGTCACTTTTCGGTGGAAGACCATCTGGTGACGGTGCGTGAAATGCTATCCAGCGTGGGCGAGGTCCATAGTGCCTGGAATATGGCCACCTTGCTGCGCCGCGATGGGTTGAACGCGCGCTTTGTCGATCTCAGCGGATGGCAGGGCTCGGGCAGTCAGCCTCTGGACGCGTGCGTACAGCAGGCGTTTGCCGATATCGACCTGGAGCACGAATTGCCGATTGTCACCGGATATGCTCACTGTAGCGAAGGTCTCATCACCCAGTTTGACCGCGGTTACAGCGAGATGACCTTCAGCCGTATCGCCGTGCTTACCGGCGCCCGCGAGGCCATTATCCACAAAGAGTTCCACCTCAGCAGCGCGGACCCGCGTCTGGTGGGTGAGGACAACGCCGTGCCTATCGGACGCACCAATTACGATGTGGCAGACCAGCTGGCCAACCTCGGTATGGAAGCCATTCACCCCAAAGCGGCCAAGGGCCTGCGCCAGAATGGTATTCCCCTGCGGGTGAAAAACACCTTCGAGCCGGAGCACACAGGTACCCTCATTACCGGTGACTACGTCAGCGACACGGCGTGCGTGGAGATCATCGCTGGGTGCCGTGGTGTGTATGCGCTGGAGCTGTTCGACCAGGACATGGCGGGCATCGTGGCCCACTACGACACTGAGATCCTGCGTTGCGTGCAGCGCTTCAAGGGCCATATCGTTGGCAAGGACATCAATGCCAATACGGTGACCCACTACCTCGACGTCAACCTGAAGACCGTCAAGCGCATAAAGAAGGTTTTGCAGGAGACGTTCCCGGAAGCGGAAATCCGTGAACAGAAAGTGGCGATCGTATCCGCCATCGGCAGTGACATGCAGGTGCCCGGTTTGCTCGCCCGGACGGTGGCGGCCCTGTCCAGTCACGATATCAGCGTGCTGGCCATTCACCAGTCGATGCGTCAGGTGGATATCCAGTTCATCGTCAACGACGATGACTACGAGCAGGCCATTCGCGGCTTGCACGCGACCCTGGTGGAACCCCACGACCACGGGCGCGCGATCTGCCTGGCTTCCTGAGTGTCCTCCCTGGCCGCGCATTGCGCGCGGCGTTGACCGACATCAATGCCCGAGATCCAAAGCTGCCTTAATCTGCGCCCAGGGTGATGGACACCCTGGTCCACATTAAGGAGTGAATGATGAAAAAGGTAACTCAACTCGCCCTGGCGGCAATGGTCGCGGGCATGGCAGTCAACGCTGCTGCTTACGAGCAAGGTGATTGGATACTGCGTGCAGGCGCCGTAACCGTGGCGCCGGACGAGGACAGTGACAACATCGTGTTGCCCACGGCTCCGCCCACCGTACTCCCCGGCGTTTCTGTCGACAACGACACCCAGCTCAGCATCATTCCGGTTTACATGCTGACCGACAACTGGGCTGTGGAAGTGCTGGCGGCAACGCCGTTCGAGCACGACATCACGGTCAATGGCGTCGGTATTCCCGCAGGCTCAATCAAGCACCTGCCGCCTACGGTGAGCATGCAATGGTATCCGCGTGGTGGGCAGCAAGGCTGGCAGCCCTATGTGGGTGCCGGTGTGAACTACACCTTCATCTACGATGAGAAAGTCGACCCTGCACTTGCCGGTGCGTTGAATGGCCTGATCGGCGCAACGGAAGCGGACCTGTCGCTGGATGATTCTTTCGGTCTGGCTGCCCAGGCGGGCGTTGATATTCCGCTGTCTGAAAACTGGGCCGTCAACGTGGCAGTCTGGTACATAGATATCGATACCACTGCCAAGATCCGTACCGATGTGGGTACCGTGGCGTTCGATGTGGACATCGACCCCTGGGTCTACAACGTCGGCATCGCGTACCGTTTCTAACGTCGTAGTGTTTTGGGGGTGCGCGCCTGCTCACCCCTGTGTTTTTTCCCCAAACCCGTCTGCTCAGTGGTGCTGGCTGTGATCCATGGGTGCGTCATGTTGCATGGCGTGCGTACTGTGTTGCGCATGGGCTGCTGTCAGGTACACGCTCCAGCAACCGGACACAATCAGCAATAGCCCCAGTACGACCTTCAGGCCCTTGCGACGCAGGGCTGATTGCACGGCACCCGCACCAAAACTGGTGGCGAGCATGGCGGGCAGTGTGCCCAGGCCAAAAAACAGCATCATCAGGGCGGATTGGCCCGCGTCCTGGGCGGTGGCCGCCCAGGCCAGGCTGCTGTAAATCAATCCACAGGGCATGAGCCCCCAGCACAAGCCGAGGGCGATCGCCTGATACCAGTGACGCAGCGGTAGCAGTGAGCTTGACCAGCGCTGCACCGGCCGCCAGAGAATGGCGCCCCCGCGCTCCAGCCAGGTGAGTACACGCCACCAATCCGCTATGTACAACCCCATGGCAATCAGCAATATGCCCGCCAGATAGCGCAGGGCCAGGGTCCACACTGCGATATCAATGCTGCCGGCCGCAAAGCCCAGTGCGGCGCCCAGCGCGGTATAACTCGCGATACGGCCACCGTGATAGGCCAACGTCATGCCGGTACTCTTCACACCACCTAACTGCAGTGCGGCGGCAATACCGCCACACATGCCCAGACAGTGCCCGGCGCCCGCCAGGCCCAGCGCGAACGCGCTACCGAGTTCCGCGATCATCGGGTTTCTCCCGGTTGCTGTTGTGCTCTTCGTCCATGAGGATACGCGATGCTTCCTTGTCCAGGTCTTCATACTGACCGCTGTCGATAGCCCAGATCAGCAGGCGAATGACGATGACACAGAACACCAGGGCAATGGGTATCAGGAGATACAGGCTTTCCATCGGTGTTGCTACCTCAGGGCTGCGTCCGATTCAGGCGCAGCGAATTCATGACCACAATCAATGAGCTAACCGACATGCCCAGGGCCGCCGCCCAGGGTGGAATATAGCCGAGCGCGGCGAGGGGTATGCCTAGGCCATTGTAGCTCAGAGCCCAGACAAAATTCTGGCGGATAATGCGTACGCACTGGCGTGCTTTGGTCAGGCTGCGGATAACGGCATTCAGGTTGTCGTCATCAACCACGAAATCGGCTTGTGCACGGGCCAGGTCGGTAGCGCTGGCAACCGCAAAGGAGGCGTTCGCGAGGCCGAGGAGAGGGGCATCGTTGAGCCCGTCGCCCACTGCCATAACCACTTCGCCGGCTTCCTGCCAGGCACGCACCTGCTGCATCTTGTCTTCGGGGGAGAGCCCGGTGCTGACGAAATCGAACCCCAGTTCACGGCCCAGCCGGGCCCCTGCGCTGGAGCTGTCACCGGTAAGGAGCGCCAGTGACATGCCTGCACTGCGGGCGGCGGCAACCACCTCGGCGGCCTCGGGGCGCAGCGGGTCGGAGAGCCCGAACCAGGCCAGGGGCTGGTCGCTGCTGCAGAGCGCCACCCAATAGAGTTCATTGTTTGGTGCATTGGGCAGTGTGGGGGCGAGCTCACGACAGAAACGCTCACTGCCCATGCGGTAGCGCTGGCCGTTCCAGCTCGCCTCGATGCCTGCACCGGTGATGTACCGGGGCTCGCTGATACCTGTGATCGCCGTGCCGGTAAAGGCGTGGGCGATAGGGTGATTGGAATGTTGCTGCAGCGCCGTTGCCAATTCGGTCAGGAACGCGTCATTGACTTCCCCGCAGGCGCTCACGGTCTCCAGGCGCAGTTTGCCCTGGGTCAGCGTGCCGGTTTTGTCGAAGACGACGCGCTGTGCGTGGGCGAGTGCCTCGATAGCGTTTTCGCCATGCACAATGACGCCCTGGGCACGCAACGCACTGGCCGCCGCTGTCAGCGCTGCGGGAGTGGCCAGCGCCAGGGCGCAGGGGCAGCTGACCACCAGCACCGCCAGGCATATCCACAGTACCTGGTCGGGTGCAATCTGGCTCCACACCAGACCGGTCAGGGCGGTGATGACGAGGATAGCGCCGACGAACCAGGCGGAGAGGCGGTCGGCCATGCGGGCGAGTGCCGGCTTGGCCCGTTGTGCCCGGTCCACACTGTTTTGTAGCGCCGCCAGACGGCTGTTTTCATAGAGCTGGTCGACGCGCAGGTCAATGCTGCCTTCAAGGTTGAGGGTGCCGGCGAACACGGCATCGCCCGGCGCCACGGTGCGCGGTACATGCTCGCCGTTGAAGGTGTCCTCACGGACCGCGCTGCTGCCGGTGGCAACTGTGCCGTCCACGGCGATGACTTCGCCTGCGCGTACCCGCACTGTGTCGCCGGGCTGGACCTGGCGTCGGGACTGGCGCCGCCAGTGCCCATCTGTCTGTTGTACGAGCACGGCAAGCGGGAGATGACTCTCGGCGTCGCGACAGGCAATGGCATGACGGCGTCGCACCCGTTTTTCGAAAAAGCGCCCCAGAAGCAGAAAAAACGTGAACATCACCACGGAATCGAAATAGACCTCGCCGGAACCGGTTACGGTTGCCCAGACGCTGGCGATGAAGGCCAGCCCGATCGCCAGGGCAACGGGCAGGTCCATGACCAAAGCGCCCTGGCGCAGGTGTCGCCAGGCGGTCACGAAGAACGGCTTGGCGGAATAGCCAACCACAAAGCTGGCCACCAGCAGGCTCACTGTGCGCAGCAGGGTCTGGTGCTCCGTGGCAATGCCCTGCAGGTCACCCGCATGCAGGGCGATGCCGAACATGCCCACCTGCATCATGCCAATGCCGGCAACCGCCACCCGGCGCAGGTCGGTGCGGTACTCCTGTTCCAGTTGTTCGCGTTGGGCGCTGGCCTGGAAGGGGCGCGCGCTGTAGCCGAGGGACTCCAGCAGGGCAAATACACGGCTTGGCTGTAGTTGCTGCGGGTCGTAGCGCACGCTCAGGCGCTGTTGTTGCAGGTTGACCTGGGCGTCCTGCACACCGGTTTCACGCAGCAGCGTCTGTTCAATAAGCCAGGTGCAGGCAGCACAGGTGACCCCGCCCAGCAGCAGGCTGGCGTGCTCGCTTGCCGCGCTTTCGCGTCGGCAATATTGCGCGCGCAGGGTGGGGTCGTCATACAGGAGGTACTCGTCCGGTGTCGCCAGCGGTGTGTCGTTTGCTGGTTTCTCGCTGTAGGCGGTGCGCTGTCGGTAGAAGCTGCCCATGCCACTGTCGGCGATGAGGCTGGCAACGGCGCGGCATCCCGGGCAACACATGGGTTGGCTGATACCGTCTATGTCCACCGCAAAGTGGCTGCCCGGCGGTACCGGTTCACCGCAGTGGAAGCAGGGTTGTACGCCCGTCATCACAGGTTCACGGCGTATCCTGTACGCCCTGCTGCAGAAGATCTGCGGCGCCTATCACACCATCAAGGCGCCAGGCGCCCTCTGCGCCATCGCGCAGAATCCAGTGCCAGCGTTCGGCGACCGGGACTGGCAGGGCACTGTTGTACACGCCCGGACCAACCCGCTGCAGGTCGACCGTGAAGTCCCGGTCCGATTCAATCGGGTGGGACAGCACCAGCTCCAGGGATGTATCCTTAATCGCGCCCTCGGACACGTGCACAGTCACTTGCCCCGGCGTCAGCATCAGGCGCGCTGCAATGCCCAGCGCTCGCGCCTTCTCCTGCCGGTCCAACTGCTGGTTGATGGCCAGGCCGACCTTGTAGTACTCATCCACCACCAGGTCATCGGCGTGATTGTAGGCGGTGTAGATCAGGTGCATGCTGATCACCACCACGCTGGCGGGTAGGGCAATCAGGAACCAGGGCCAGAACTGGCGATACCAGGGGTGGATGTCGTCATCGGCCAGCCGCGGTCTGTTCATAGCGGCCTCATGAAGCGCGATTCGGAGCTGATCTGCAGCGATTCACGATCCGTGGCGCGCGCTGTGAATTCGATTTCCGTGCTCGGGCGCTGCAGTAACTCGGGTGCTATGCGTACCCGCAGGCTGATGCTGCGCACTTCGCCGCCGTCCAGCGTATGCAGGGTATCACCGATGATTTCCGCGCCGTCGATGCCGCTGATGGCAATTTCGAATTCGTGCATGGACTGCTCCATGTTGACCAGGCTCAGTGTGTAGATGTTCTCTATATCGCCGTCCATGGTGGTTACATACAGCTCGTTGCGATCGCGAATAACCGTCATTTCCAGTGGTACCCGGCTGATTACGCGGTAGCTGAACAGGCCGACCATCACCGACAACACCAGCACGTAGCCGATCATGCGCGGACGCAACCAGTGGGTTTTGCCGCCCTGCAGCTGGTGTTCGCTGGTGTAGCTGATCAGTCCCCTGGGATAGGACATCTTATCCATCACGGAGTTGCAGGCATCGATGCACAGCGCACAGCCAATGCATTCATATTGCAGGCCATCGCGAATATCAATCCCGGTCGGGCAGACCTGTACACACAGGTTGCAGTCGATGCAGTCACCCAGCCCCTGCGCCCGGTGGTCGGCATCGCGCTTGCGTGAGCCGCGCGGTTCACCGCGGACGGGATCGTAGGACACTATCAGGGTGTCCTGATCGAACATCACGGATTGGAAGCGCGCGTAGGGGCACATGTATTTGCAGACCTGCTCGCGCATCCAGCCAGCGTTGATGTACGTGGCGCAGGTGAAGAAGATCGTCCACAGCACACCCCACTGGCCAGCTGACAGGGTCAGCAAGTCCGGCAGCAGCTCACGGATGGGGTAAAAATAGCCAACAAATGTCATGCCGGTGAGGAATGCAACAAACAGCCAACCGCCGTGCTTGAGCACTTTGCGGCCCAGCTTTTCCATCGACCAGGGTGCCTTGTCGAGGCGCATGCGCTGGTTGCGGCTGCCCTCGAAGCGCTGCTCGATCCACATGAAAATACTGGTCCAGACGGTTTGCGGACAGGTGTAACCGCACCACACGCGGCCAGCGAAAACAGTAACCGCGAACAGGCCGAAGGCCGCGATGATCAGCAGGAAGGCGAGGAGAGGGAAGTCCTGCGGCCAGAACACCAAGCCTAGAATATGAAACTTGCGTTCGGGCAGGTCAAACCATACGGCCTGACGGCCATCCCAGGACAGCCAGGGGAGGAGAAAGTAGCCAATCAGCAGCGGCCAGCCGGTATACAGGCGGATACGCTGGAAAAAGCCCTCGATCTTGCGTGTGTAGATTTTCTCACGACGCTGGTAGAGGTCCATTTCGCTGACTTCTGCCGGCGCAACTTCCTGTACATCGATAAGGTGTTTGTCGCTCATGCTGGATTACCGAGGATAGGGGACGCGGGGCGTCGTGATGCCGGCCTTCCGGGCGGAAGGCCGGCGGGGCCGATCAGTTGCTGAGGCTGTACACGTAGGCGGTGAGGATATGGATCTTGTCCTCGGTGAGGCTGTCGCCGAAGGCCGGCATGACACCGTTGCGACCCGCGCGCAGGCTGTGGGCAATCTGCTCGCGGCTGCCGCCGTACAGCCAGATACCGTTGGTGAGGTTGGGTGCGCCGAACACAGCGTTGCCCTTGGCTTCAGGCCCGTGACAGGCGGCACAGTACATCTGGTAGTGCTTTTCACCCGCCGCGACCAGCTCGGGGTCGGTGGTGCGCCCGTTCAGTGACACCACGTATTCGGTGGCCGCGGCAATGCCCTCATCACCCAGCACGCTGGCCCAGGCCGGCATGGCGGCGCGACGGCCCTGTAACAGGGTCGTCTTGATCGCATCGGGCGACCCACCCCACAGCCAGTCGTTGTCGGTCAGGTTGGGGAAGCCGTAAAGCCCCTTGCCATCCGCACCATGGCACTGGGCACAGTTGTTGCCGAACAGGCGCATGCCCATTTTTACCACGGCCGGGTCTTCGGCGATTTCCTCGACGGACATAGCCAGGTAGCGGCTGCGCATCTCGCTGTACCGCTCGTCTGCCGCGGCGACTTCCTCGCGGTGCTGTTCCAGCTGGGTCCAGCCGATCAACCCGGGGTAATTACCCATGCCCGGGTAGACGATCAGGTAGCCGATAGCCCAGACGATGGTAATCACGAACATGTAGAACCACCAGGCGGGGAGCGGGTTGTCGTACTCCTCAATGCCATCGTGGGCGTGCCCCGTGGTCTGTTCCGTTGTGCCTTCG
>TARA_R110000772_G_scaffold2410_2_pt1 | contig 90319 bp, 109 predicted proteins | sample TARA_R110000772 | Tara Oceans TARA_R110000772 (sample SAMEA4397948) | marine metagenome | biome: Polar Biome; feature: [SRF] surface water layer (ENVO:00010504); material: water (ENVO:00002006), including particulate matter (ENVO:01000060) such as... | depth 5 m | reverse complement strand
GTACATCAGGAAGTAGTGGTGCTAATCTCGCAATTACTAATGATTATGTAGTAGTAGGAACAGGAGCAAGTGTTGAAGGTACTTCTAACCTTACTTGGAATGATGTCTCTTTAAATGTGACTGGTAATATAGCTATAGTTGGAACTGGTAGTAAATTTTTCAGCAGTACCACAACATGTAATATACATGCTATAACTAGTGGACAGAAAATAAATTTAAACGATACTATACATGTTCTTGGATCTGGATGGACAGGTACACCAAGGATAGCACCAGCAACTGATGCAGTAGTAAATTTAGGAGACCCAGCTAACAGATATGAAAATTTATATTTATCAGAAGGGGTATACCCAAAATTTCTTGGTAGAACACAATCACATCAAGGTCATATGGTAGGTGGTCATGCTAATCTTGGTGCAGGAAATACTAAATCAAATCCAATATACACAATCGGAGCTAATTATAATCCCACAGATGCCGCAATTTCGGGAATGTACGGAATTGGATTTACTGATGATACTGCATCATTTCTTAATATAACAGATTTAGGTGCTACACCAACAGGTTGGGGGCTTTATGTTGCTGGTGCTGGGAAGGCTAGTATACATTTAGATGGTCAAAGTGGGCATGGATATTTTAAAGGTAATCTATATGCGGAAAAGGTATTTTTTAGAGATGAAGTACAATTTAGTGGATATGGCTCTGGTACATTTACAGGAACAGCAGCATATAACTTATCGGTAGATTCATCTGGTAATGTCATAGAAAGACAAGGTAGTAATTATTTAAAAGATTTCACAGTTGGTGCGACATTCAGTAAAGGAGATATTGGGTATTATAAGAGTGATTCTAAAATGTGGTTAGCGAAAGCGGATGTTGAAAGTACATCTATTGGATTACTTGGAATAGCAAATGAGGCTATTAATTCTGGTGCTACGGGTGAATTTTTACTATATGGAGAATTTTCTGATAGTGGATATACCACTGCTTCTATCTATTATATAAGCCACGCAACTGCTGGAAGCGAGACATCTGTTGCTCCATCTAGTGCGGGGCAAATAGTTAGAATAATTGGATTTGCGATCAGTACATCAATACTGTTTTTCTCACCAAGTCAAGATTGGTTTGAAAATTAAAATAAATAAATAAATAAATAAATGGCATATATATTTGTAACTGATAATCAAACACCAGCAATGACCACTTCTAATCCAGTAACTCTTACAACAACTGTAGGACCTGCTACGGTAGCGGTTGCCCATATTTACGGAAAAAATACTGCTAGATCAGCTACTGCACCAACTTACGATGGTGTTACAATGTCACTTTCTTCAAGTGGAAGTTTTATGAGTACTGCTGGTGATTGGACTAGACAGGAGACATTTTATTTAATAAATGCTGATGTTGGCACTGGATCTAATATCGTATTGAGTGTTCCTAATACTACCAATGAATCACTTTATGTAGATATATCTTTTTTTTATTCAGAAATAGATGCGGTTCACCACTTCGATGGGTCTAATTCGGGTGAGGATTTGGGTCCGTCAACGATCACATATCACTATCCAATACCATACCCAGCTACTGATAATGGGGTTCTTTTTGTGGATGGTATAATGGAAAGGGGTGGCATTTATGTCACTGGATCAAACTACCCTGGTGAATTGATATATCGTGATGAAACGGATGATAGTAAATTTTTGAGTCAGTATTTTTGGAATAAACCAGGTAATACAAATCGGTTAACTTCATACACTTTTACCGACGAACCTTCAAGTTTCGTAGGAAGTTTAATAGTATTTAATCACCACCCAACACACGTTTTTAACACAGCAAATAATATAAATTTTGGTGCAAATAATACACCAGAACTATACTTCACGGGTAGTGATGTTGATGGTAATGATTTACATTACGAAATACAAATTGATAACACACAGCCACCATTTTGGGCTACTCCGTCGATATATTATACATCAAGTAGTGAAGAATTACCTGCCCTTAATCCTTATGCGTTTGCGGGAACCCCTTCATATTCTCCTTATTTTTTTAATACGGAAGTTGGGCAAACAACGGAAGTGCCCCCATTTACACAAGGTAGTACGATAAAATATTCTATACAACCATCAGATGCGTTATCAGATGGAACTTGGTATTGGAGAATTTCGGCATGGAATGGGGTTGGTTGGAGTCAGTGGTGGTTGGGGGAGCAAGCCATTTATCGTGCATTCGAAATTGAAACGGGAGCTACTAATAGCCCACCTACAGTAAATTTAGAAACGCCTAATGGTTTTAATTTTGGAACAGATACCACCCCAACATTAAAATTTACAGGATATGATGTGGATGGTGATGATTTAACATATGAAATAGAAATAGATAATTTAACTGATTTTGTTACCCCTGATATATCAAAGGCATCCGCAACTCATCCTGGATTTTTAAATTCAATTAATGGCGGTGATACTGATCCATTCACAGAGAGTGAAACAATAAGTTATACAGTACAGGGTGCTGATGCCTTAGCAGACGGAACTTGGTATTGGAGAGTTAGAGCTAATGATGGAACAGATTGGAGTAGTGATTGGGCTTCAGAAGAAATACCAAGATCATTTATCATTGAAGCCGCTACTAATAGCACCCCTACAATCGTTATGAATACTCCTAATTTAACTGACTTTGGGACAAACTCTACCCCAACATTAGAATTTACGGGAAGTGATAGTGATAGTGATGATTTAAATTATGAGATAAGAATATTTATTTCTGGTAGTTTTAGTAATCCCGATATATCAAAAGCATCGGATACTGATACTGGATTTGTAAATACCACCGATGGTGGTGATACTGATCCATTCACAGCGGGGCAAACAGTGAGTTATACAGTACAGGGTGGTGACGCTTTATCAGATGGAACTTGGTATTGGTCAGTGAGAGTTAATGATGGGACAGTATGGAGTACTTGGTCAACACAGGTCAATATTGGTGATTCAAGAGAGTATAGAATTTTTTATGTAGGTGGGGTTGTTAATGTTGCTCCTACTATTATATTAAATACTCCAGATGGTTACGATTTTCAGGGTGATACTACACCATCTTTAGTTTTTACAGGTAGTGATGTGGATGGTGATCAATTAAGCTATGATATAATGATAGCAACAGTATCTACCTTTGATAATGGTAACGTAATAACCGCTAGTTCTAGTGTAGATGATACACTTTTTACGAGTTTAATAGCTGATGATCCTAATGATCCTTGGGCACAAGGACACTCAATTCAATATACCCCGAAAGATAATAATCCATTATCACCTGGAACTTGGCATTGGGTAGCGAGAGCTTATGATGGTGAATTATGGAGTGATGCAGTTAAATCGCACTCATTTATAATAGGTACTTGGTCTGGATCTCAATGGGATAGTTTTTTCGTAGAAAGTATTACTAAATTAAATGGTCGAGAATCTATCTTCGGGCAAAGTAGCCCACCTTTCCAAAAAATAAATGGGATTTACACTTTACCTGGATAATACTGGGTGATAATATATCCAAAATAATATTTAATATATACTTTATATGAAATTACTATTAGAATTTACAGAATTTAACAATATGAGATTAGGGAGTGGTGATTCTGTTCCTCAATCAACTCATGTAGATAATCCAAGTATATCAATGGATGGTTTTAGTAAATTTGATGCTAATCTTAGAAATTCATTAAACAGACTTAATCAGATGTTTATGAATATTAATAAAACAAATACTGCATATAATTTAAGATCGGGTGAGGTGATTTCTATAAATGATCTTAAAAATATAAAAATATTGAGAATTTTCCCAAAAGATGATATTTTCTTAAATGTATATTTCACTTTTGAATTAAATGTAGATAATGGAGATAAAAATACAGAATATTATGGATATATTAATAAAATAAATGGGACAGATCCACAAGTTAATTCAGAAATTTTTAGAGATATTAATATACAAGGTGGGCAAGAATGGGTAATTAGGGTTAAAGGTAATCTTGTTAAGGTTATTAAGAATTGGATGAGTCCACCAAAAGGGGAATACACTGCATTAAAAGATATTGATGTTTTTAACGAAAATACAGGAGAGCTTTTTTTAATAAAATCCGAATCAAAAATAAAATTGATTAGGGTGATTGATAATAATTCGATCCTAATCAATTTTAATGATGTTGATTATGTTTTAAGGGGTAAAAATTTCTTTTACTTTAATTACTTTTTTGAAATAATCGAGACTTTTGAAGAAGAAGAAGAGTCTTAAATTACTTCCTCAGAAGAAACATCATATTTCTTAAAATTATCATCTCCAGTAGTTGTTACTTCAGGTATATCTAAATCAAATATAAATTTCAAATTAAATAAATCTTTAGCTTTAATATTATCTTCTAAATTAAAATCTTCTATTTTAATTTTATCGATATTAAATTCATGCTTTATATCATTTAGTTCTTTCATATCAGATTGAAATTTTTGAATAAACTCCTCACTTACTTTAAAAGAATTTGGGGTATCTGGATCAGGAGTAGCATATTTTTGAAGAATTTTATTATAAATTTCATTCTTTTTATCTACAATACCTTGTATATTGGTTGTTATTTTCATAAAATTAAATGCTATTTTTGGAGAAACATCTTTCTCCAAAAGTTCATTAATTGATTGAATTACACCATCATTTAATTCGGAATTAAAAACTGTTATCATTATTTTAATATATTATTTTAGATTTATATCAAAATAATGATAATTGTTTAGTTTTTAGGTAATTAAAATTAAAATTTACGCTGTTCTTATATTTTTAGTCTCTTCGATCATGTTATTTAATTGAGTTTCGGAATATGCTCCGATAAATGTCTTAATTTTTTGACCATTTTTATAAAAAAGTGTAGTTGGTATGGATCTAATACCTAATTCAGTAGATAACGCAGACTCATTTTCAGTATCCAATTCACCAATAGTAACTTTTTCAACTGTGTTTGCAACCTTTTCTAAAATAGGCTTAACTACTCTACAGGGACCACACCAATCGGCACCCACTTTTATTACAGATAAATTTTCATTCTGTATTACTTCTTTAAAATTGCTTTGTGTTATCTCTATTATCATAATTTTAATTATTATTATTTTTTTTTATTTATTATTACTTATCTTATTTATTTTTATTTAAATATGATTTTTTTATTTATAAATTTAAGTTTCGAGTATTTTCTTATAATATATACTCATTTTAACTTTTATAAAAATAAAGAAATTTGTTTAGTGTAAATTTTACAAACTTTCATTATATCTCACTGTATAAGAATACAATAGAGATAAAAAAGAACAGCACATAAATGACAATTAGTTTAGAAAAAGTATTTTTTAAGTATATTTTATTAAATAAAAATTACTTTTATAAAGTTGACCCAGGATTTTTTAAAAATCCAGAGATTAACATGATATATAAAGAGGTTCATAAATATATGAACGAAAACATAGAGGTAGATACACCAAAACCAGCTCAGATATTTGAGATGGTGGCTCTTATAGATAAAGAGAAGAGAGTAAGTAAACAATCTTTTAAATTATTAATTAAGACAGATTTGAATCAATATGATGAGAAAAAATTTATTAAACCTAAATTACATGCGTGGATTTTAATTGAAAATATTAAGATTACATCTGATGTTTTGATTGATAAAACTCGTGCATTAGAAACTGCTGAATTAGATTTAGATATAGTAGAAGAAGCGGCGAGCCAGATAAGAGAGATAATTAATGAGAAGACTGTTTCTAATTTTGATGATGATGGAGATTTGGGTTCTGACTTTGATGATGCAGAAAACCACGTACAAGATCACAGTATCACTAAAGTAAGAACAGGATGGACGGCACTTGATAGTATGTTGGGTGGGGGACTTGATATATCAACCCTTAATATTTTAATGGGAACAACAAATAGTGGTAAATCTCTTTGGATGCAAAATATGGCTGGTAATATCGCAAATAAAGGATATAATGTAGTTTATTTTACATTAGAAATGAGTGAAGCAAAAGTTCTTAAGCGAATTGGTTCAATGAGATTGAAAGTACCAATAAATCAATATGATGAAAAAAGTAAAGATACTAATTATATAAAAAGTAAAATAGATGATTTACATGATGGGAATAATTTAGCAGGTGATCCAGGTGGATTATTCGCTAATAAACTTGGTAAAATAAATGTTAAATTTTTTGCGGCAGGAACAGCAACAGTACATGATTTAGATAATCATATTAGAAACCTTGAACAAAAACGTAATTTCAAACCAGATGTTATAATTGTAGATTATATTACATTATTAGCTCCTGTTAAAGGATTGGGATTTGAAAATAATCTTTATTTAAAAGGAAAACATTTAGCAGAAGCATTAAGAGCTATGGCGGCGACAAACCAAGTGCCATTGGTAACTGCGATACAAGTGGCGAAAGATGCTTGGAATTCTGCTGATGTAACTTTAGATAAAGTTCCAGAATCTAAAGCAATTGCGGAAACCGCAGACACATTTTGGGCTATAATAAGAACAGAACAAATGAAAAGGGATAATAAATATGTTTTAAAATTATTAAAACAAAGAGATGGAGATTTTCTAAGAAGTAGAGCATCGTTTGATTTAAATCCCGAATATTTAACAATAGAGAACGATCAAATAGTTGATAATGATCATTAAGATAAATAAATAAATAAATGAATAATAATATGAATACAATAAAAATAAAATTTTCATATGATGGTAAGAAGGTAGTACATAAAAGATCTTTTGATATAGATTCTATTAATAATTCTATGGAAATTGAAATATCTCCCCAAGAATTTCACCACCTTTCAATATCTGAATCAATAACACTATATGATAATAAATATAATATCATAAATAATTATTTTGTTAAAACTGAAAAAGATCAATATTGGGAATGTCATATTAAGAATGTTGATGATGATTTTGAAAAAGAAATATGGGAAGATTTGCCTTTCTGATAAATAAATAAATATAAATAGAAATGAAATATAATATAATTTTTAAGTATAGTGGTAAAGATGAAATGGGAGAAAGGGATTTCAATTTAGATAATTTAAATAGAAGTCTTGAGTTTGATTGTTTAAATGATTTTGATGAGCATATAAATTATATTAAAGGGAACAAATTAACTTTTCATAATTCAATTTATCATATACAGAATAATTGTATAGAAATAATAGATAATGAAATTTTATGTGTTATTAATGTTATATCCGAAAAAGAAAAATTAGATAATGAAAATCTTGAACATCAAAAGGAACTTGATGCAATGAGAAGAGTATCGATGTATGGATCAACAATATATGAATAGATAAATATATGGTAATAAATTTAACTTATATAATGAAAACCTTATTAGGTAATGAAAGATCTAAATTTCAAATGCTCAGTGATAATGATAAAACGAAATGGGGATTTATTGTTAATAGGATGTTATCTAAAAAATATCCCGAATATGCACAGAAGTTAAATGTCAGGGGAGGAGATTTCGCAATGATATTAAATCTTTGGTGGATATATTTAGGAACACACCGAGATAGTAATTACCATTCTTGGATTTGGGTTAGTGGTAGTAAGAAGTCAAAGATAGATAAGAAAACTATTGATTTGGTATTAGAAAGATTTCCTTTTATATCAATAGAAGATATAGAATATTTACATGAGCACCATTCAGATATATTCAAAGAAGAAGTAAAATATTATAAAAAATTAGAAGAAGATTATGGAACAAAATAATAATAATAATAATAATAATAATAGTAGTACAGAAGAGAAAGATCAATCAACTAAATCTGCACCAACTCCAGCCGAGAAATTTAGAAAAGGAATAGTAAATGCTTTTAGTCGAATAGACGAAAATGTATCATTTATATCCAAGAAGTTAGATAAGAAGTTAGATGCGTTTTCTAAAGATATCAATAAAAAAATAGATAAATTTTCTGATAATAAAAGTTCTAAAGAAGATATTTCTTCGGAACTTAAAGAAATTAAAAAGTCATTTAAAAATATAGATGATAGATTGAGAAGAATTGAAAATAAGCTTAATAAAATAGATAAAAAATAAATAAATTAAAATATTGAATAATATAGACATTTATAACGAAGATTGTGAACATACATTAAATAATAGAATAGAAGATAATAGTTTGGATTTGGTAATATGTAGTCCACCATATAATGTGGATTTGGGTAATAATAAATTAAATAAAAATCCATACGATTTATATAACGATAACAAAGAACACCAAGATTATATTAAATGGCTTAGATCAATATTTGAAAAAATATATTTAAAGACTAAATTAGGTGGTCGTTGTATAATAAATATTGGTGATGGGAAAAATGGAGCAGTTCCTACCCATAGTGATATCATTCAATTTATGAAAGAACTTAATTGGATACCAATGTCAACAATTATATGGAACAAAAACCAAGTTGGTAACAGAACCGCTTGGGGTAGCTTTAAGAGCCCATCTTCTCCATCTTTCCCAACACCATTTGAATATGTTTTAGTCTTCGGAAAAGGTAATAAGAAACTCCAATGGAAGGGTGAAACTGACATTGAGAAACAAGAATTTATTGATTGGGCATATGGAATATGGAATTTCGCACCCGAAACAAGGATGAAAAAAATTGGACATCCTGCTATGTTTCCAATTGAATTACCTAAACGATGTTTGAAAATGTTTTCTTGGGTAGATTCCTTAGTTTATGATCCTTTTTCTGGAGCTGGAACAACTGCAATTGCTTGTAAAGAATTCAACAGAAACTTCATAGGAAGTGAATTAAGTAAGGATTATTATGATTTATCGTTAGAGAGAATTAATATATAGTTCATGGGAAATTTAAAAAAATTCAAATATTTTAACCTTAGTGAAGATTTAGAAGATGGTGTAGTAGAATCCTATTCTATCGATAGAGATATATCAATCATGTTTGTTAAGAAAGATGATAAAATATTTGATGATACAATTTATGTTGCGGCACATCCTATGCAACCTAATGTATATCACCAACAAACTTCTGTTGCATCAATGATAGCATCGTTTAGTGATGGTGAATTATTTGGAATGGCATTAAATGGGGGGTGGTTACCTCATCTAAGAAAAACTACAGGATTACCATTTACTGAAGAGTCAGATGATGTTATAGATCCTAATTCTAAATTTTATAGCTTTTTATTATCAAATGCTCAATCGATTGGAGCTCGTCGGGATCTTAATGAATATCCTTCGTTTCCCCCAATAAATATATAAAAAAATTATGTTAAAAAAATTTAAAGATTTTATTATAGAAAATAATGTAGAGATATTAGATCCTATTATAAAGACACATACTCAAAAATCTAATAGTGAGGATGATAGATACATGATGATGTTTATTGTAAAGGATAATATCATCTATGATAATACAATTATGTTATTAAATGATGAGATATTAGATAAACAAGAAGGGAAAATGGCAATTTCATCAACATATATACTTGCTTCATTTGTGGGTGATTGTAGAGTATATAAAGTGGAAATGTCAAAAGAACATGTTATCGAAGCTAGAAATCAAACAGGATTAGAATTGAATCTAGCAAAATCTTATGTTTTAGATCCTAAACAAGAATTATATACTTGGTTATTGGAAAATATGGATACATTACCACCACCACAAAAAGCTAGAATTATAGAAAATGTGGAAGTATTAGATCCTACAATAAAACCACCCGTTATCAAATCTAAAACTGGTGGTGATAATGATTATATGATGTTTTTTCTTATAAGAAACGATAGAATTAATGGTAATGGAATGGGGGATAATTCTAATGTTGGTCCTCTTGTATTAGTGAATAATGATTATTTGGAAATGACACAATCTAAAGGAAAAAAAGATCCTGATTATGAAGATGGTGCTTTATCTACGTTATTTTATATGACTAGATTGGGAGATAACCGACCTAAAGTTGCCTTCGCAAGAATGTCCAAAGAATATGTTATTGCGGCTAGAGAACAAACAGGACAAAGTTTCGAATTAGGGGAAACTAATATGATAAACCAAAACACAGATTTGGAAATTTGGTTATTAGAAAATATGGAATTATTAAGATAATGTTAAAAAAATTCAATAAATTTATTATAGAAAATGTGGAAGTATTAGATCCTACTACAACTACGACTATACAGAAACCTAAGAGTGGAGACGAAAGATACATAATGTTATTTATTGTTAGAGATAATAAAATAGTGACTATAAATACTCATTTAGAACGGATTCATGACGAAGGTGGGGATATATTGTTAATTGACGAAGAATATATGAATAGTAAAGAACATCATGGAGTATCTAGAATGTATTTATGTGCAAATTTTAGTGATAGTACCGAAGTTTATAAAGTAGAAATGCAAAAACAATTTGTAGATGCGGCTAGAAAACAGACAGGATTGGAATTAAAAATAGGAGAAATTTACAGATTACAAGAAGATCAACGATTATATACGTGGTTGTTAGAAAATATAGATATAATATAAATTATGTTAAAAAAATTCAATAAATTTATTATAGAAAATGTGGAAGTATTAGATCCTACAATAAAACCACCCGTTATCAAATCTAAAACTGGTGGTGATGATTCTGGATATATGTTATTTTTTATGGAAAATGATAAAATATATGATAATAAAATATCATTAGTAAACGATGAATTTATATCTAATCATCCAATGTCAGGAAAAAATTCACTTAAGATTTTAAACCACCTTATTGAAACACACCCTTTCTTTAGTAGAACATCAGAAGATAAAGTTTCAACTATGATAAGTAAAAGTAATGTAGGTAAAAATCCTTATGGTAGGTTATGTAAAGTAGATATGTCTAATGAATTTGTTATTGCGGCTAAAAATCAAACAAAATTAGAATTAAAACTAGGAGAGATCTATACATTAGACTCCAATCAACCTTTATATACATGGTTGTTAGAAAATATAGAGATATTATATTAATTTTTTAAACATCTATTGAATATTTAATAGAAGTATAGATAGATATATCGATTCGAGATATATTAAATAAACAAAAAACAAACAAAATATGGGAATGGATACGGAAAAGCGTGTTAGTAGTAATAGACCTAGAATTAAACGTCAAGAAAAAGAATTCTTATGGTATATGGTTAGAGTTGCTACGAATAAAGAAGTGAAAGCTATTGAAAATTTAAAAGTAGCATTAGAGGTAAAAAACCTTGAAAGATTTGTGGATGAAATACTTTGTCCAAGGGAAAAACAATTTTTCTTAAGAAATAATAAGAAAATAGAACGTGAGAAAGTAATGTTTCCTGGATATATTCTTATGAAAATGAACCCAATTGCTGAGGTAGAAAGAACAATTAAAACTACAAATTTCTTAATTGAAATTATGGGTAATGATAAAGGACCAGAAGCTCTCAGAGAATCAGAAGTTAAAAAAATATTTGGTCATGTCGAAAAAACACACACTGAAATAGAATTTCTTGTAGATGAACCTGTTGTTATTATTGACGGACCATTTAAAAATTTCAATGCGGTTGTTAAATCAATAGAGAAATCAAAGAATAGAGTTCAAGTAGATGTTATGGTTTTTGGTCAACCTAATAAAGTAGATTTAAGATACGATCAAATTGATAAAATGAAAGACAAGAAATAATAACTGGTAATAATATGATACAACAACAACAACACATATATACAAAAAAGAAAGGCCACACTACTATTTTTCGTTTTCTACCAAATACTGATATATTAGTCAGAGAGTCTGAATTTATTCGGATGAATAGAAATGATGTGATCGATGAAATATTAAAAGATGATAGAAATAACAAATAAAATTAATGCACCTATAAAATATTTTGGGGGAAAGGGAACTATGTTTAATAAAATAATTAAACACTTCCCAAAAGAATATACTACTTATGTAGAGCCATTTGCGGGATCTTTCGCAGTCGGTCTAAAGAAACCTGTATGTCCAATAGAGGTTTACAACGATTTAGAAAAGAACGTATATAACCTTTACCACGTTATAAGTGATGAAAAAAAGTTCAAAAAGTTCAAAGAATTAGCTGATTTATATCCTTATTCAGAGGATTTTCGTAAAGAATTCAAGTTAAATTTAAAAGATGAAGAAATATCTGATATAGATAAAGCATTTTATTTCTTTTATGTTAACAGAACAAGTCATAATGGAATCGGTGGACTTTCATTAAATAACACAATTCGTAGAAAAATGAGCAAATCAATTTCAGATTATCTTTCTGCCGTTGATCGTTTAGAAGAATTACACCAAAGAATATCTAAGGTTATTATATTAAATAGGGATGGGATAGAAGTTATAAAGAAATATGATAATCCTAATACGTTAATATATTGTGACCCACCTTATCATCACACTACAAGAACTGCCGCTAGGTATAAACAAGATATGACTAATGATGAGCAAATAACATTTTTAAATGCAGTCAATAAAAGTAAATCTAAAATATTAATTAGTGGATATAAAAATGATATCTATGATGAACATCTTAAAGATTGGACAGAGATAAATTTTGAAGTTCAGACACAAACAGGAACATTCGCACAGAAGACTAAGATAGAAACATTATGGAAAAATTATTAAATAGAGAAACTATTACATTTAAATGGGTTGAGTTAAATGATGAGACATTTAAGTATATTGAACGTAAGGGAAGTGAGTATTCTATAAATGTTTTAGCAATGAACGATAAAGGAGGTATTTTAGTGGGTCGGATATCTAAAATTGAGGGATATGGTTATGATTTACATGGATATCTTGGTGGTGGATTATTTAATGTTAAAAAATATGTTTTACTTAAAAATCTAATCTAATATATTTTTCGTATCTTTGTTCCTATGAATAAAAATATAATCATAGCAAAGGGAATTCTACAATTTGATCCCATTAACAGAACTAAGAAGCACGATAGACAAGGCTCTTGGAAAAAGACTGCTATGATTTTACTCAACGATGATACTTGTGAATATTACAGATATCTTATTCAAAGAAAATATCAACTTATACAAGGTCGTAAATCTAATGTGAATTGGCTAAACCCACCACTTAGGGGAACTCACGTTACTATCATAAATGATAGAACCGATGATATTGATACATGGAAAAAATTAAAAGAGAAATATGACAACACAGAAATATATTTCTTCTATAATATAGAAGATGGTCTTCGTAATAATGGAAGTCATATTTATTATAAAGTAGATTGTCCTATGGGAGATTTAATTAGGGAAGAGGGAAATTTAGGTGATCCGTATTTCGGGTATCACCTAACAATAGGACAAGTTCCTGATGATTCCATTCCAAGAAAAGAACATATTGAACGAGTACAAAAATATATGATAGATGGATATTAATGATAATATTTTTAATTTAATGATGGAAAAATTTAATATGGATAGTGTCGTATTAACCCCACATTTTCATATAATTTACAATAGCCATAAAGATTCTTATGTTTATTGTGTTAATAATCCAAATGGGTATGACTTTACTGAAGGGAAGATGTATTCATTTGGACAAATTAGCGAAGAATATAAAGTTTATATATTGAGTCGGTGGAATAGTACAAATGAATTAATAATTAGAAAAGAAATAAACTATGATGATTTAGTTAGGAATTTTATGTTTATAGGAAATTTAAGACCAGATCACAAAGAAGATATTAAAAATAAAATAGAAGAAATATCAAAAGAAATTAAAAGAAATATAACTATTAATAATATAATATATGAATGAAGATAATATAATGATTATAGAAGGACATTTCGGAAAAGAAGATTATGATAGAAATGATATTGGTTTAAATGTAGAATTAATATGTGTAAATAATCCTGTGGGATATTATTTCACAGAAGATGTTATTTATCATGTTAGTGGAATGGGTGGTTTGGAATTCGATGAAACTACAAAAAAATATAGAACAGGTTTTGGTATGATGGGGTTTAATTTAGTTAGAAATGTATACACATCTTCTGTTGAATTTGGAGGAACATCAACTATGGAAAGTTTTTATATATTATATGAAGATTTAATCAGAAATTTTATATATGTCGCAGATAGTTATGATGATCCAACTCTTTTACCGAGACTTAAACGAGAAAAAATAATAGAAAATATATTAGATGAGCAGACCAAGTAAAGAAATAAACGTATATGTGAGTAATATTCATTATTTTCATTATTTTTTAAAAAATGAAGAGGAAGATTATGATGAAAATAAACATGATATTTATTTAAATTTAGAAAAATATGGACTGACCGAAGATGATTTAGAAGATGAATTTTTCCAATCTAAATTAAGAGATGCAACTATTGATAGAATTTTAAAAGAATAATTAATGTACGAAGAATATAAAAAATACCTTTTCAATTTATATATGAACAGATACGATTCATACCTTTCAACTACGTCGAAAACGAAGTATATATCAACAACTGAATATCAAAATTATCTTTTAGAAAGAATAGAAGAATTAGGAGAAAGAGTAGTAACAACGGAAAAAGATGTATACGAAAAAGCTAATGGTATGTCGTATGAGGACTTTATTATATTTAAAAGATCAGAAAATTTAGAAGTAATATTACATGATTGAAGATGAAGATGATCTTATATTAATAACAATTCTAGCAACATCAGTGGAATTAGAATTTTCCGTAAAATTTATTATGGAATGGGAAATGAAAAACATTAGAGATTTGGGGGATACTATTTTTATCGATCCGTGTGGTTTTTTCTCTATGAAGAAAGAGGATTATGATAGAATACAAATTTTAAAAAGAGATAAAACAATAGATAAAATAATAAATATATAAAATTATTATGGGAGGACAAGCAATTAAAATAGCAAGACGAGTACCGAGAGAACGTTTCTTTAAATATGTTAAAGAAATAATTCCTATGGTAGAAAATGCCTTCCAAACAAAAGTTCATATGGTAAACGGATTCACTGAGAAAGAAGATTTCGGTGATTTAGATTTATTAATTTTAGATAATGACCTTCAAGATAAAATAAAAACTATTGAGAAACATTTTAATCCACAGGAAATTTCTACTACAAATATTAATCAGTTAATCAGTTTTAATTATAACGAATTACAAGTGGATTTAATTTTCACTCCACAAACTAATTGGGAAACATCTAAGATATTTTATGAATGGGGAGATCTTGGGAACTTCATTGGTAAACTTACTAATAACTTCGGTAGATTAAGAGAACATAATTTCTCACTGAAGTATGGTTATGATGGATTTAAATGTAAAATTATTCATAATGGTGGAATTAAGAATATCTTTTTGACAAAGGATAGTAAGGAAGTATTTAGGTTTTTAGGACTTGATTTCAATAGATGGAAACAAGGATTTAAGAATAGAGAAGAAGTATATGACTATATTATTGGATCTAAATATTTTGACCATGCATCGTTTCAATGGGAAAATCTTAATTCTATAAATAAAGAACGAAATAGAAGAAGACCAAATTATGTTCATTTTCTTGAATATATTGAAAACCATAAAATTGAACCTAAATGGGACAAAGGTTATTTATATTACTTAAATGAAATAAAAGAATTCTTTGGAGTTGATTTAATAGAAGAATTAGAAATTATAAAATCTGATGAACAAAACCAAGAAGATGTTAAAAATAAATTCAATGGTAATATTGTTATGAAAAATTATCCTGATATCAAAGGTGAAAATCTTGGTAAATCAATGAGTGATTTCAAATCTAACTTTGATAATTGGGAAAGCTTCGTTAGTAATAATAGTAAAGAAACAATCTTAAAGAAATTTGATGAATTTATAGGGGGTTCGTAGAATAATTATTTTACGAACTTCTTTTTAATTAAATTATAATTTTTCATTATATATAATTTAGTCTTTTGTAGGATTTTTAGGATTTTAAATTCTTCACCAACTTTTCTAAATTTAGATTTAGCTGCATATCTTGATTGCCCTACGTGCCTTGTACCCAATTCAAATAACCAATTACGTTTTCCAAATAACGTGAAGTTTATTATATGTGAGTATCTAAAAAACTTCTCATCTTCAATTTCAAAATACCCAAACATAACACCTCTCTCAGATTCGTTCAACCAATCTATATCGGGTTCTTCTCCTGGTGGAGTGACACGAGCTGGAGTTATAGTATTTATCTTAAAATGTACATTATGTTTATCACCAGCAATTGGGCTCATTTTCCTTTTAAAATTCCAATGAGGATTCCTTAATCCACTCCAACGATAGTTCCACCAAAACTTTTTCCAAGCACTAAGTTTCTTAAATCCCTCATAATCATAATTGTAAATTTCATATACACCATACCAATTATTCAAATATATAATTTCCTCAGTTGATCCCCAACCTTCACTATCATCGGTGAACCAATATAGTCCGAAATGATTCCAATATTTTTTTGGATCGTTTGTAATAGATGTTCTGAATAAATATGCTAGTGGTACTGCTATTAATAATCCTATTAACATTAACACAAGGAATAATAATCCAATTAAACACCATTTTAATATTGGTAATCTTTTCATAATACATATAATTTATTTTTATATGATATATATATTAATTCCAGTACCTAACTTTAACTTTTGCTTCATTAAACATTACTAAAGATTTCTTACCAAGTTCTTCCCATTTAGATGAATTGGACATATCTCCATAATCTTTACGACATATTATTTCTACGATACCAGCATTGATAATATTCCTCGCACAATCCACACAAGGGACTCCACAAGACATATACATTTTACTATCCTTAGTTGATGTGCCATTTAATGCAGCGTTTATAATGGCGTTTGTTTCTGCGTGACTGAACCAATTATATTTTTCAGGTCGCTCTTGTCGTTCAGGTACATTATCATTTATTCCTCTTGGGAAACTATTATAACCTGTGGTGATAATTTGCTTATCTTGTCCGATAATAACAACACCTATTTTTGTAGACTCATCTTTACTTTTCTTTTTAATAACTTCACATATATCAATTATATACTCATCCCACGTTAATTCCATTTAATTTTCTTTATTTTCTTATCTGTTTTCAATTTATTGATTGTACTTACCATATTTCCTTTAGATAATTTACTATCGCTATATAATATATAATACCCATCATCATCTGATTTGTTTATATAAATATTAGGAATTTCAAATGGGTTATTGGGAGTTAATTTTATATGTTGAGATACCCCATTTTTTATATGAATTATTCTATTAATTATTATCATTAAATATATATAATATATAGATTATGAATAATTTGAAAACATTTAACGAATTATATAGATCCACTTATTTTAAGTATGGTAATAGAATGAAATATAAAAATAAGCAAAAAAATAGGGGAGATGCGTTAATTAAACATGGTAATGAACATGGTTTATATAAAAATTTCTTTCTAAAAGATTACCAATTTGATGTTTATGTTAATTTTACAACAGATAGTGAAGGTGAAGAAATTTATCCAAAAAAAGTATTTACGAATTTAAAAATACAAGATTATTTTGAAAACGAGGAAGATGAATATGGTAGCTTCCAATTTGACACACCTAATTACTTAAACATATCTATATGTCTTGCTGGTGATAAAGTTAAAATAACCCTTTTCGATGATGATAATAAATTCGCTAATAGAAAATCAGCGGTTAAATTCATTGATTTAATGCATAAATTCTATATCTTCCATGATCCAAATACTAATAGAAACGCAATGGCTAAAATAAATAAAACCAAACTTAGTCAATTAACACATGAGGATGTAGAAGATAGTAATGGTAATTTTTGGGCATTTCTACAACGAAATGGGTATGATTGGGAAAAATTCAGAAGTCAAATAAATCTCCATAGTTTATGGGATGATTTAATGCCAGATCCTCCGCAATGGACATCGAATAGGACATAGATTTATATTAAAATAATATCTTCCCTCTCTGGTCCCACACTAACATAATTTATAGAAATCTTTAATATAGATTCTATATACTGAATATATCCTCTTAAGTTACGATCTGTTAAATTACCATCTTCATCGATATCGGTATTATCCCACCCTTTAAATGTTATATATTCATTTTTATAAAATATTTTAATGTCACCGAAGGTACTTAGTATATCAGTCTTAACCATAATTAAATCAGTAACCCCATTGAGTTCTACACTCTCTTTTAGTTCATCGAGATTTAACCAACCACACCTTCTTGGTCGTCCAGTAGTTGCACCATACTCATTCCCTATATCTTGGATTTTTTTACCATCCTCACAAAATAATTCTGTTTCCATTTCTCCATTACCAACTCGTGTTAAATATGATTTAAACACACCATATACTTTTTTAATAGATCTTGGTGGCATTGCGAGTCCTGTTAATGAACCACTACTTAATGTAGTAGAACTCGTAACAAATGGATATGATCCATGATCAATATCTAACATAGTTCCTTGTGCTCCCTCTGCTAAGATTTTCTTACTATCTTTTTGGTTTCTTAACCAGTCAGAACTAACAATATTTAATGTTTTTATATATTCAACAGCTTCTAAATATTCGGTAGTTTCGTTTAGTGTTTTAGTAAATAAGTCTTTTACTCTAATTCCTTTACGATATATTTTATCACGATAACAAGTCCCAATTCCTTTTTTTGTAGTTCCTATTTTTTCGTCTCTACCATCTTCGATTAAATGTCTTGTAGTTATTATGTGAGCATTTTCTGATATAAATATACGTTCTCGGGCATCAGGAATTATTTTTTCTACTTCTTGAATTTCTTCCATAAGTGCAATAGGGTTAATAACCATCCCATTACCTAAAAAGTTATTTACATTATCATGAGCGATACCACTCGGTATAAAATGTAATACTAATTTTTGTCCTTTGTAATAAATCGTATGACCAGCATTATTCCCACCTTGATATCTCGCGATAATATCATAATTTTCCGATAACATATCTGTTATTTTTCCTTTTCCTTCATCACCATATTGCAATCCTACTAATACATCCATATATTTATTTATATTAAGTTTTTTGTTTATTTATTTACTTATATTTTATAGAGATATTGATTAAAAGTTTAGTATATTTGTATATTAAATGAAATGTTATGGATAATATGAAAGATATAAAAAAAATAACCCCGACGATAGAAGGGTCGGGATATGTTATTAAAACAAATAAAGGGACTAGTTATGTCGCAGAGTACATAGGTGGTATATTTTTCGTAGGTCAATCACACTATGAGCGTCAAATAGGATGGAAAAGTTCAGATTCTAAAGAAGAAATAGTAATGACTTGGAAATATGTTCATGACCATAATTAAATAAACAATATATAAAAGAATATATAAAACACTCTATAAAATAATATATAATATAATATATGATAAATATTAAAGAATTAGAACGAAAAATTAGCGATGCTAATCAAGCATATCGTATAGGAGAATCTGTAATGACAGATACTCAGTATGATACGTTAGTAGAAGAACTTCAAGTTTTAGATCCCGATAATAGTTTACTAACTAAAGTTGGATTAGAAGTTAGTGATAGTAGAAAAGAACCACTTCCTATTGAAATGGCGTCAATGAATAAAGTAAAAACCGTTGAAGAAATTCAAAAATGGTTTAAATCAAAAAATATCCCAATACAAGCAGATTTAATTTTAACTCCAAAATTTGATGGAGCATCTCTATGTGTTGATGAATGGAATGATAGTGCATGGACAAGAGGGGATGGAACACTTGGTCAGAGAAGTGATAGCCATTTACAAATGATGTCAAGAAAAAAAATTACAATGTCTCCTAATTTTCACACATTCGGTGAGGTAATTATGAAAAGAAGTACATTTTTAAAATATTCAGAGGAATTTTCTAACCCACGAAATTTAGTTGCGGGTCAATTAAATCATAAAACTCCAAATCAAATTTTAAGTGATTGTGACTACCTTATCTATGGTAGTGTTGGTGGAGATTTTTCTACTAAACAAGAAGAATTAATAGAATTGAATAAATTACAACAACATAATGTGAGTTTTCAAATGGTTAAATTAAGAGCCTTGACAGAAGATTTCTTACTTAAACTTTTCACTCAATGGAATAAAGAATATGAGATTGATGGTATAATCATTGAAATTAATGATGGTGGATTAAGAGAATCATTAGGTCGTGAAACTTCAAGTAACAATCCGTGTTACGCAAGAGCCTATAAAGGAGATTTCGAAGAAGTAAAAGAAACTAAAGTACTTGGAATTACATGGCAAATATCTAAAAAAGGATTATTAAAGCCAGTAATCAACGTCGAGACTGTTCAATTAGATGGTGTTAATGTATCTAATGTAACGGGTAACAACGCCAAATTCATTTCTGATATGGGAATAGGAAAAGGAGCTGTAATCACTGTAAAACGTTCAGGGATGGTAATTCCTATGGTTGTTTCAATCGTTTCTTCAGTAGATTTTGTTTTACCAACAATCGATGGTGTTGAAATTGAATGGAATGAAAGTGGTATTGAATTGGTCACAAAAACCATAACATCTGAACAACGTCTTAGACAATTGATATCTTTCTTTGAAATCTTAGATGTGGATAACATGGGAGAAGGAACGTTAAGACAATTTTTCAATAATGGATTTAATACTCCTAAGAAAGTATTAGAAATGACACAAGATGAAATGGTTGTTTTAGATAAATTTGGTATTAGAAAAGCACAAAAGATAATAAAAAGTATAAACGATAAAAAGAATGTAACGTTAAGTAAATTACAACACGCATCAGGATTCTTTGATAACTTAGGTTCTAAGAAACTATTATTATTAGAAAACTTAAATAGTGATACGACTGTTGATATAATATCAAGTCTTGATGGGTTTTCTGATATATCAGCTAACAACTATTTAAAAGGTATTACATTATATAATGATTGGAAAGATCAATTTAATGGATTACTTAATGTTTCAAAAACAGAAATTAAAAAAGAGGTAGTTGGTGGAAATCTTATTGGTATGTCATTCGTATTTAGTGGGGTAAGACGTAAAGACCTTAATGAAACCATTGAAGAAATGGGTGGTCGTATAGCAAGTGGGATATCTAAAAATACTACTCACCTTGTTATGAAAGTAACTGGTACAGGATCAGCTAAAGAAAAGAAAGCACTTAGTCTTGGTCAAACCATATTAACAGTGGAAGAATTAGAAGAACTATTAAATTAAAAATATAAACATATGTTATATAAGCACGATTGTGAAGATTGTAAAAGTTTAGGAGAATTTAATAATACAGATTTGTATTATTGTGAGGGAGGTATAGGAACAACCGTTATATCAAGATTTGGTGATAATGGTCCTGATTATAGTAGTGGAATGATTTTCGCCACAGAAGATGGTGATCCAAATTTATTTGAAGCAAAGAAACGAGCAATTGAAAAAGGATATATCATATAAATAAAATATTAAACTATGAGTGATTATAATATAGATGGAGATCCTTGGTATAAATTACCATGTGCTATTAAACAAAGAGAGAGGAGAGAAATGAAAGAGAAAGAAGAATACCTCGAATTCAAATTACCTATTCTAAAAGAAAAAATTAAAGAATTAGAAAATTCCATTGGTGGTAGTGATGGATTTATGGAAACTTATTTATATCTATTAGATAATGGTTTCTCAAAATATCCCGATACTGAAGTATCAAAATTATATGGACAAGTACGGGAAAAATACAAAACATATAACATTAAAATTAGATCATTTATTCGTGAAGAAAATGAAAGGGTTCTTTTACTTAGAGAAAGAAAGAAAACTTTAGAAATGTTAGATTTGTAATAATTATATAAAAAAACCGAACAATCAAATGTTCGGTTTTTTTTATACTCTCTATAATTTAATTTAATTTAATATTACTTATTAGAATCTACTGACTCTTTTCTGTAAGAAGTTACTAATTTTTTGATTTCACCAATTGCCTTTCTTGCTTTAGCATCAGAACTTTTAGTTGGTTTGTTGTGTTCATCTTCGAAAGATGTCCACAGACCTTTCATTTCCTCAAATATTGCTTGTTTACTCATAATTGTAATGTTAATTATTTTTCTGTATATATTGTTTATGTGTACTTCTCCTCATAACGAAACTTTCATTAGTTGATGATCTTCGATTCTTTCTTGTCATCACAGGATATAACTCTGTTATTTCTTTAACTAATAAATCTCGAACAGATCTAAAATCCTGTGATATTTTTCTAATATCTATATCTTCTCCCATCTCTCTTTGTGTATCTACACTAATACGTTCTAATATACCGATAGATTCTTTAAATTCTCGTCTAGTCATTTTAAGTCCTCTCTGCGTTCCCTTTTCCATCCAACTAAATACTTTCTTAACCAAGGCTTCAAATTCATCATATTTCTCCATTGTTGCTAGATATGATAGAATATATCTAGCATCATTTAATCTATTTTTCCTATACTTAGTCACACTCTCTCGATTTTCACCATATCCCCAATAAGAAACATTAGATTTAACATTTATTAAATTATCAACAAATTTTTGATATTTATCTTTATCATGTATGTAATAACAAACTGATAACATTTTTTGAACATTTGAATTTGATTCATCTACTCTTCTGATAGTCCAATTATATAAATTTCTTAAATTCGTATCATCAAATTCTAATTTTTTATATCGCTCTCTTCCCGATCTCGTTATAATTTTAGCAAGTGTGTGTAATAAATTTTCATCGAAAGATTCATAATGACCATCCATCTCATAGTCTATTGTTGGTTCACTAGATAATCTCCCTAATTTATTTAATTTAGTTAAAATCATAAGAACTCTTAAATCTTCTTCCCTACGAGTATATCCTTTATTATTATCATTCCTAATTGATAATCCATTTGCATATGTTTCAAAATGTGTATCATACCATTCATCTATTGACATCGTAGAATTATTATATTGCCTATTTCCATCTATACTATCTTTCAAACTACTTAATAAGGAAAACTCACTTTCTCTTAATTCTATGTTTTCAATTAATCTTGATGTGATTTCTTTATATTTAGTGTCCTTAAATAGTTTTTCATAATATTCTTTATCATAAGTAGATATTTTAATCTTACCTTTCATATGAGATAAAATACCTTTATAACACCTATCTTGGTCTAGCCCAAAACTTAATAACCTCTTGTAATATTTTTCTGTATAATATGTCCTTGATTCTTTATCCGCATCCATATATCTATCATGTGAATCTTTTAAAATAATACCAATCATTTTAATTTTATCATCATCAGTTAGGTGGAATCCTAATTTCACAAAATAATAAAAGATTAATTTTATTTTATCATCACTACCATAATCACTAAGAGAATCTCTAAATATAAGTTTGCATATATCAATCGATGTGTGGTTATTATCTTCAAAATCTTTCTTAGTAACCTTAAATTCATTTAGGAATTCTATCGTTAAATCTATACTAATATCACTATTATAATTACTTTTATCTTCTTTAGTTCTAAAATTTTCTAATTTTATTAGAAAATATTCTTTAATCTTTGATTTCAATCTTCGAAATACTTCTGTGGTTCCTATTAATTGTTTTTGTCTAAAATAACTCTTATAATCAACTTTTATTTTAAGATCTTTTTTCCTTTCAGGACTTATAGCTTCCCATTCTTCATCAGTAGCATATCTAGGTTTGTTAATATGCACTAAAACACCATCAAGTTTTGATTCTATTAAATTATCAATTATTTTAGAAGCTTCTGAATCTACTTTTTTTAGTTTTTGATTAAAATTTATTAAGGTTGAAAATGCATTAAATAAATTATAATTATCATCCACACTTATATTAAATAAACTAAAGAAAATATACAAAGATTCTTTATCAGTTATTTTATATCCCATTTTATATAAAATTTTCAAAGATGCTAAACTATGTAATTTACCATCGATGGCATCTTGTATAGATTTTTTTATGGTTCTTCTTGTTGCAAGAGGTTTTAATTGAATATCATTTACATCTATTTGGTATAATGACATAACATCCAATGACCACACTCCTTTAGCTCCATCATCATTACTACTAACTCCTAATTTTTCCCAATCATCACTCCATTTGTGTTTACCTAAAACGCTAATAACCTTTTTCTTAGTCGCATCTTTACCAAAATGTTCTATTATATTTTTGGTCTGTGAATCTAAAATATTTGAATAATTTTTAAATATTTCTTCTCTTTCAAACCCTTTAAGAATTAATTCACCCATTTTAATTTGGGCAGCATGTTTTAAAATATCATTATTAATTAATTCTTCTTTAGTAAAATGATCAATAGAAGAATTATCAACAACAGCCATTTTAAATATTTTATGGTTAATAACATCATCTGAAGTAAATTTTAAAGTATGCATTATGGTACTCAATGTTTGTTTGTAATTTAATCTATCAATGCATTTTTTATCAATTATAAATTCTTTGGAGAATTTTTGAATTTGATTCCAATCAAGTTCAGTTCTTGATAATAAATCCCATTTCGTAATTTCTTTTTCATTAAAATAAGATAAATCATTTTTAGTTTCAGTTTGTCGGTATCTATAAGAACTGGCATTTTTAAAAACCTTTTTCCTTTTAATAATTTCTTCTTTGTTAAATTTTCTAAATAATAAAGTTTTAACTGATATATTACTCCAATCATCCATATCTAATAATAGTTCTCTTGAAATATTTAATTTTTCTAATTCATACCCCCGTTTAAGTAATATGCTCTCTAAAGCAAGTTCACTTATATATCCATCACGTTTATTATGAGCAGTTCTATATCCCTCTCCTGTAGTAACCCCAATTTTTGAATTAACATCAGATGCACTTAAATCAGTAAAAAATATAATCCATTGAAATCCTCCATTTGAGTAAGAATTGAAAGTAGATTCTGAATTAACTATACACCAAGAAGTATCTCCTCCTAATGATTTTAATTGTGGGTAATTTACCTGACATATTATAATATTATTATCTTGGTCTGCATGTTTTATCTTTGCTCCTGTTTCTTCTATTTGATCTACCAACTTACCAAAGCTTCCACTTAATTTTGTATTTAATAGCCTTGTCGCTGCATCAACTAAAGATTTTTTATCTTTAAAAGAAGATATTTTTTTAATAAGAGATTCTAATGATTTATTCTTTGATAACTGACTTAGTAATTCTAAATCATCATTATCAGTTAAATCGAATAATCTTTTCTGATGAGATGGGAATTTATTTACAATTTTTTTAGCAGACATTCGTGTTCTTGATAGATTAACTTCATCCCAAAAATCTTCCACACTTTCCAAATCAACTATCTTTTTAGAAAAATATGTAATTAATCCATTCTTATCTTTGATTATATCCCATATATTCTCTAATTCCTCAAATGGCTGTTTATCTACAAAATGAAGTTTGGTAAACCAAAAAGCATACCCATCATTACCTTGAATAAGTTTCCTTATCTTAAGATAATCAGGATTGTCTAATCCTAATTCTAACTTTTTAAGTAAAGATTTCGCTGCACTAACATTTTCCGATATATTATAAAAAGAGGAAATATACTTCATAAAACTATATATTAAATATCAAATAGGAGAATTTTTTCCATTATAAATATTAAAAGGGTTCATAATGGTAAATATTTTCCACTATAAGACCTTTTTTGATAAATATTTTCCACTATAAATTTTTTGTAGGATATTTCCTATTATACCAATCTAATTTTTTCATATCCATTTTAGCGGAACTATTACTCATTTTACCTGAGTCCCAAAATAAATCTAAGGCAGTATCATTATTTATTAGTCCATTCATATTTGGATCTCTTGGACTCCATCCAAGTCTTAACATGAAATTAAGTAAAGCATCTTTACTATATCCTTGATTTCTATAATCTGCGATACTCGTCGCACCATCTCTCTTAGAATATTTCTTACCCACCATATTGTGAATTAACCCAACGTGGTAGAAATCAGGAATATCTTGTTTGAATAAATCAAACAAAGTTATTTGTTTCAAAGTATTCCCAATGTGGTCAGAACCTCTTATAATACAATTAACGTTTGTATCAATATCATCTATTGTAGATTGGAAGTGATATGTAGGAGTTCCATCACTTTTTATTAATACCATATCGGTAATATTACCTCTATTGAAATCATTAGTTTTAATAGGTTTTCTAGTTAAACAATCTTTCCAAGAATCTCTAATCATATCTTTAGGAATATTTAATCTAATACACCCATCATCTCTTTTCAAAAATTTTGGATCTATCATATTAAGATAATCTAAATAGACATTAGATCTACTAGAACTTGAAATAGTAAAGTCATAATCAAGACCTAACCAATCTAAGCTATCAGTTATATTTTTTGTGTAAAGATCATCTGATCTATTTGTGTCAGTATCATCTATTCTGAGAATAAATTTACCATTTGTAGAACGAGCGGCTAACCAATTGAAATACGCTGTTCTTGCCGTACCTATATGAAGATTACCTGTTCTGATGGCGATGGTGCTATCCTAGCAACCATCGCCTTAGTTGTGTTTAAATTTTTCATAATTATAAATTATTTAATAATTTTTTAAGATCTTGGATTTTCCTTTGTTGTAAAGAAATATTAATTTCTACTGACGAATCTTTTTTGGTCAATGATGAAGTTAATTCATCTTGTAAAAATTTTATTCTATCTGTTAATTTCTTTTTCTTTCTTTCAATTTTTCCCATGATTCTATTTACTTATTTATTTTTTGTGGGGGTGGAGGGACTCGAACCCCCACGCCTTTCGGATCGGATTTACAGTCCGACGAGCCAACCAATTGCTCAACACCCCCTTACGTAGTTATTTGTATTCGGTACGGGATTCGAACCCGTGTTACCAGGATGAAAACCTGGCGTCCTGGTCCTATCTAGACGAACCGAACATTTTGTGGGAGTAGAGGGGCTCGAACCCCCAATATCGTAAGAAAGAGGATCTACAATCCCCCGAGCAGCCAGTTGCTCAATACTCCCATTATTTTTGTAGTCCGTAGGGGAATCGAACCCCTGTTACCAGGATGAAAACCTGGCGTCCTAACCCCTAGACGAACGGACCATTTACTTAATGTTTGAACTGATGATGGGAATCGAACCCACTTTACTTTCGTTACTGGTTTGAAAAACCAGCCACTCGACCTATATCATGCTCATCAGCATTTATTTTAATTTTTCCCATAAAAAAACCCCTCAACCATTGAAGGTTGAGGGGAAAATCTCTCAACCTTTCTGAAAAGGTTGAGAGAGTATTCTGTGTTACATATTAATTAATTAATTTTTACACATAGGAATTCTATTCAATCTTTTCGATAGTTTAGATTCCTCATAATATGTGTTAACTAATGTGTTCATAATTTCTAATTGTATATATAAAGTTTTTTTACTCTGTTATTTCAGTTATATAGGCAAAGATAAGAAAGTTTATCGTTCTGCCAAATTTATTTTATTTTTTGTCGAGACTAAGAGAATCGAATTTTTCTGTTCTTCATTTAATGATCTAACATAATCTAATCCCTTTTGATCTAAATGAGGATTATCATAAAATTTTTGAAGTTGTGCTTTTTCTTCCATAGTTTTAGTGTGTTTAATACAAATATACAAAAAAAATACTTGACTTCTTACGTAAAAAACAATGAAATTAATCCTAACCCTAATAGGATAGCTGCTGGACCTATTGACATTACAATAAATAGTATTATCCCTCTTGTAAAACTTGATTTATTAATTTTCTTTTTCATATTTTTAAATATTTATTTTTTTCTTTATTCCACCAATTTTTTAAAATGCTCAACGTATCTTCTTCTGAATTACCTTGATCAAAATCACCACCATGTACACATTCTGTTGTGAAATTTTTTAATATTTTGAAAACTTCGTTTTCTGTTAAAACTTTTTTTCTTCCCATTTTATTTACTTTTTGTTCTATTTTACTGTTGTTATAATCTTCTATAACTGCATCACAAATAGTATTTGTTATTTTTTTGTAACTTTTTGTATCTAATTTTCCATGATTAATATATTTATCAATCATACTATCCATATCTACTAATTGGTTATCAAATAACCAAATCATAAATTTTTTTTCCATGACATTTATTATTTTTTATAAAAACAAAAAAGGATATTATCTAATAATATCCTTTTTATTTTGTTTTATCATTAAATAGATCTAAACCTTCGTTTAGAAGTCCATGATTCTCTCCTTGATTTACCAGCTTTTGATAAATTGGAAATGTTCTTGTTGAAATTTTGTTTCAACGATTCTACATTACTGTTCATTGTACTCATATTATTTTTATTTATTAATTTTTTATATTTAATTATTATTTTTGTAAATGTATATATAAGACTTTTTATCTACTTTTTATCCATTTAAATTAGATCTTTATACTATCAAATATAATAAAGTTTAATTTATTTATCTAATAATTTTTCAATTAAAATTCTATTTTTTTACGTTCTAATGCTGCAGATTTACTAACTAAGTTATATTTTGGGTAATGGTAATTATCAAGATCAGTAATTACATAATATTCATCACCACATATAGAGATAGGAAACACATCATTTTTAATTTTTAATTCTCTTAATTGAGGTTCGATTATCTTCCATATGTTTTTAAATATAATAGAAGAAAACCAACTGTTAGTTAATTTATCTAAATCTCTAAATTTTGTTCCTAATTCTAATTTCAAACCATCGTCTATAATAGAATCGAAAATATCATTTCTTTTTTCATCTTTGTATATTGAATCTCCAACATATCCGTGGTGAGATGTAGAGTAGCAATCATAATCAGGTTCGTATTGGATATGTACTTTGTATAATTTATCATCACCAGATCTGTAAGAAGAATCTCTTTTATCATCTTTATAATAGACAGTGTATTTATCTGTTCTGTTGTATTTGTCTGGGGCAATTTTTGCGACAATTTCTTCTATGCACTTAGTTCGTGCTTTACTACGTAAAGCCGCTCTTTCATTAGTTTTTATCCAAAGGGAATATAGAGAAGATACATTCCAAATTTTGGGTTTTCTACCCCAAGTTTTTTCGAACCATTCAACTTCTATATTATCTCTATTTTCTAAGAAAGTTTGTCTTCTAAATCCCATTATTATTTAATTTTTTATTCTTCGTTTTCTAATAAACTATCAATTACTAATTCTCTATTTTTTTGAATTCTTGTTTCAGGAGTTTCTTGAAAGTAATCTTCAGCATTTATATAATCTATTATATATCTATCATTATTAATCTCAACATTACTTCTTTTAATCCAATAAGAAAGTTCATATTCGTCCCTAGCAGTAAAAATCTGTCTATAATTTTGCTCTCTGTCTCTAACAATAATCATCCTCATATCATAATAGTAATAATGTATTAATTTTTAAATCTTACTTTCAAACGCAAATATAGTTAAAAATATTAATATATAAAAGATATGAGGAAATTTACTGATAAAATAAATGAAGAAATGTCGAATGATACTAATGGAACCCTTTCTACTATAAATGGAGTAAAATTTGATGAACGTGGATTTACGTCTATTAATATTCCAGTTAGAATTAATATAGAAATGTTTGATGATATTATTAATGGAATTTTAAAATTTTTCCCAAGCGAAGAAGTTCTTAATAGATATGGTCGTGAAAAAGCAGTACAAAAAGTTGTTAAAATATTTATAGAAAATAATGGCAGTATTGAAGGTATTCAATATATGATTGAGAATGGTGATACTCTGGAGCAAATATTCCTTGATGACCTTTCAATAGATCCTGATAAGATGGCTACCGCAATGAAACGTATCAATGGGAAATTTGATTAATATTTAACTATCTGATCTTAAACTAATTACACTTTTATAATATAAATTAAAAACACACACACGCTTTTAATTTATGAGTAAACTATATTTATCCACAGACTGGCACTTCGGTATCTACCCACTTAATCATACTAAATGGTTAAAAATACAATTAGACTATTTTTATAAACAATTTATACCCTATCTTATTGAAACTAAAAAGGAAGGTGATGCTCTAATTATGTTAGGTGATCTATTTGATAATAGAACATCAGTATCTATTTTAGTTCAAAATAAAGTAGAACAATTATTAATTGATATAACTAAAATATTACCTGTGCATTTAATTGTGGGTAATCATGATTTATGGAACAAAGGAGATAATTCTATAAATAGTCCGAAATTATTTAGGCACTTACCTAATATTCATATTTATGAGGATACTACGACAATTAATATTGGTGATAAAGAATTAGTATTAATGCCGTGGGTAGAAAAAAGAGATGTTATGTTAGAAGAAATTAAAAATAATCCTGGTGATTATCTTTTCTGTCATTCCGATTTAAATGGGTGTCGTATGCATCTTTCAAGTATTGCTCATAGAAACAAATCTAAAATAGATGTGAATGCTTTCAACGATTATACGAAAGTATATTCGGGACATATTCATATTCGCCAGATTCAAAATAATTTTGAATTTATCGGAGCTCCTTATCAAATGGATAGAAATGATTATCACGATAAAAAAGGACTAACAATTTTAGATCTTGAAACAGGAGAAACAAAATTTATAGAAAATATAACAAGTCCTACATTTAAGAAAGTTAAAATTGAAGAAGATGGGGATTTACTTTTATTAGAGAATTTAAACTGTGATAAATATTTTATTGATTTAGAGATAAACAATTCTGTTCTTATAGGAAAAAGAAAGAATAGGAAAATATTAGAAGAAGTTTTAGGTAAAAAGAAATTCTCTAGTATAGATTATATAAATGATTTATTAAAGAAAGATACAGAAGATAATGAAAATCTTGAAGATATAAATTTAGATTTAGATGATATTAAGTTAGATAATTTTGATAAAACTATAATAAAATACACAGAATTACAAGAATATGAAGAAGAAACTCAAAAAAAAGGAGTTATGAGTGAACTTAATAAGATTTTGAATATATATAATAAAGAATATAAATTTAAATCAGATGCATAAATTAAGTTTTAGTTTTGGTGAAATACCAATCTTTATTGATGGTTTAATGGAAGACGATAGAGTTTTAGTTGGTAGAAAAGGTGATGAAAAGAGTTTTGTTATTGTTTCTGAAAGAGTAGGAGATACGTTAACTATACAAAATAGAGATAAAATTATTGAAGAATTAATAAATGGAGAAATATGAAATATCGGAAGATGCAAAAATATCTATTGTGAATGGTGGTTGGAGATCAAGTATTCAATTTGATCAAATTGATAGATCAGAATGGATGGTAGAATATGATATATTTCATTATGAATCTATTGCAGATGATAGAGAAAAAATAATAGACAGTATATTAAATGGGTAAAGAAGAATTTGAAGATTATCAAAGTAAGTGGAAACCATTGTTTGATAATCATAATAAATGGGAAAGTAATTATTTTGAAACTGGTATAGATAAATCAACAATAGATGAAAACACTTTAAACACTTTAAACTTTTTACCAATTGCACAAAGAGTTGCAGCACAAACTATTGGACAAGATTTAGTATCGGTTATGCCTATGTCATATGTAGATGAAGAAGAAGTAGAGAAAATAAAAGAAAGAATATTCATTGATAATAGAAATTATAAAATTGATTCTATTGTAGAAGGGACAACTTATAAAGAAGTTAAATTAGAAGATGATATAGAATATAAAGAATTAGTTATAAGTTCATCCCCCACTGCTAAATTAATGTATTTAGATTTTAAATATGGAAATGATGATAATGATAATGATGAAGAATAAAGATAATAATTTATATAGTGATTATTTAGCAGTAGACATAACTGTGAGTAATTGTGATGCGTATTCTTTATATTCTGATTATATCGCTGAACAACTTACCGAATCGATTGAATATACAGAATATATTGCAGAAAGTATTGCAGAAAGTATAGGTGATAGTTTAACCATTGATTATTCAGAATACGGAGGATTCTCTACCGATCCTATTAATTATGCTGAATATATCGCAGAAGCAATATGTAAATACCCCTATGAAAAAGAAGAAATTATTAATAGAAGAGAAACGACAATAAATAGTTTATTAGATGAATAAATCAAAAACAACAACAGCTTTCGGGTATCATTCAACAGGATCACATTCTTTTGCGTTCGGAAGAAGATCTGCGATGATTAACGAAGAAGAAAACAGAAGAGAAATAATAGAAAACAGGGATAGGATTATTGATATGTTTACCACAGAAGAAGAAAAAACTGATGGGAAGATAAGGTTTAGTACTGTTAAACCAACAGGATCGGTTAAATTATCCCCAACATCAAATCCATGTCTTGAAATTCCATTAGGGGATGGTTTTTATACGAGAGATTTCTCATGGATGAATGAAATGTTAGCAGAAAATAGAGAAAAATTAATTGATAGTTTATTAGATGAGTAAGAAAATATTAACTGAAGTAGATGAAAAATTGAAAGAAGATGTTCTTAGGTTATCCGACATGGTAAAAAATCATTATAGATTTGATAAAGATTATATACTCAATAAAGTTGATAGAATTAGCACAGATTATAGTATAGAAAGAAGAAATAAGTCAATTGATAATATTTTAAATGATGAAAACGATGAATAAGAATAAACATCTTGATCTTAATAAACATCTTAAACTTATTGATGATATGATTAAAGGACTTGAAATTGAAATAAAACAATTCAATAGGGAATCAAATATTAACAAAATTTTAAATGAAGAAGATGAAGAAAAAGAAGTCACAGAAAAAATTAGTAAGTAAAATTTTAAAAGCTTCAAATATAATAAACCAATATTCTAGAAGAGGTGGTGCTAATTATATGGTTGTGTCTGGAAAAACTGCGGAATTATTTGAAGAAATTAAAAAAGAAGCCGATGAACGAGCTATGATTTTAGAAAGAGAAAAGACTATTAAAAAATTACTAGGAGATTCTTAAAAATTGGTTAATTAAAACAAATTTAATTTAATTAATATATATTAATTAAATTAAAATTTATTATCTTTGTACCATGATTAGAGAAGAAGGAAACATATCGGAAATTAGAAAAGCGTTAGTATTTATGATAGACGCACATGAGGGGGCTTATAGAAAATTCTCTGGATTGGAATACGCACACCACCCTATTGAAGTTGCTAAAATTATCAGAACTCATAAAAAATCTAAAAATAAAAAAGAAATTATAATTGCTGCTCTTCTTCACGATACTGTTGAGGACGTTGATGAAGTAACAATTGAAATGATTAGAGAACTTTTTGGAAATATGGTGGCATCTATGGTAGACGAACTCACGAGTGATCCTGTTTTGATTAAAAAATTAGGTAAATCAATATATCTTTTAAATAAAATGGTAAATATGACAAGTTACTCTCTCGGTATTAAATTAGCAGATAGATTACACAACTGTTCTGATTTAGAAAATGGTACTGAGAAGTTCAGAACTAATTATGTTAGTGAAACAAGATTTATCCTTAATGGATTAACCGAAAGAGAAGATCTAACAAAAACTCATACAACTTTAATAAAAAAAATAGATAATAAAATATCAGTATTTGAATAAATAAATAAATAAAATTATTTATTTTCAGAATCATTTAGCTTTTGAATATAAATAGCTTTTTGAATTTCTCTCCTTCTTTTAGTAGATGGTTTGTCAAATTGTTTTCTTTCACGAAGTTCTTTTAAAGTTTTGGTATTGCTCATTTTTCTCTTATATCTTTTAAGAGCTCTGTCAATATTTTCACCTTTATTTACTTTTATTATTATCATATATTATATATTCCTGAAATCCGAAAAAGTTTTAATTTTCTTATTTTTGATTTGTTCAGATATTTTTTCCTCTGTTCTTACTTCTTCGTGCTGATCTTCTTCTGTTTGATTATTACTATTTTTTTTATTATCGGTATTATTATCGGCATTATTATCATCAACATCACCAGCTCCGCCACTTGCTTCAACAAAAATAGAAATCCATTCTTTTATTGTAGATTTTTCATCATCTTTTATTTTATCACCTGGCATTTCATCAAGTATTCTATTTAATTTTTCTCCCCAACCACCAGCAGTTTTTAGGAATTTTCCAAATGCAGATTCTTTAGCTCCTTTACGTAATAATTTAACTGCGCCAGCTTTGTTTCCAGCCTTTGCCATTTCCATAGCTTTTACTACACCTTTCATCTTACCAGCTTTCGCTAATAATATAATAGGTTTCGCAACCGCATCACCAGCATAAGGGATTATTGAAATCATAGATAATAATCCGTAGAAATATTTACCTTGTCTAATATAATCAAGACCATTTACTAGGTCTACAAGTCCTGTCGGATCTGCAATACCAACAATATCACCTACAGTGTTTAACCAATTCTCATTAACTGTTCCACACTCTTCACAAACACAGTTACTACCACAAGAACAATCATCACCACAAGTACATTTACCATCTACACAACATTCACATTTCCCATCTTGATCATCTTGTTCATCTGCCCACTCGGCTAATTGAGCATCTCCATTATCACTATTGAAGTCCTCATTCTCTTTAATCTTATTATGAATAGAGTTTGGTCCCATAAACATACCATCCATTTCTTTCCACCCATCTGGATATAATTCTGGGTTATCTATTTCAACTTGACTTTTTTTACCCTCATTCACCAATCTTGTAGAAACACGAACATTATCATATTCATTATAAATAGTTTTATAATCTTCTAAAAATTCATCAGCTTCTTCTTGTGAATCAAATCCTTCTATTTCTTCTTCTACTCCTTCTTTATCTCCTACTATACTAAAAGGAGTGTTTAAAAGTGATTCTCCTAATACTTTTTTATAATCTTCAATATCATCATCTAATTCATCTTTAAGTCCACTAAAGTCAAATTCACTATCTCCACTAACATCTATTTTATCTATATCATTATCGTTATTATCGTTATCAACTTCTGAGTCAAGTTCATCACCAATACCTAAATCAACAGGAGTTTCTTCTAATTCTTCTCTCATAATAATCTTATATGGTTCTACCACTTCAAAGCGATCTAGAATATCTGTCATAAATTCTTCAATTTCATATTGATCTTCTAAATTTTCTACATTAAATTCTGATACATATTCATCAAATTCATATTTCTGTTCTTCGCTTATTGCACCATCACCTTCTAAAAGTTCAGAAAGATGATCAAAACAATCACCTATAAATTCAAACCCAACCAATATATCATCACCTTTCATCACAATATATTTGTTTTCCTCGTTTTTTAATACTTCAGATAAATCATCTGAGTAAGATTCTTTAAATAGTTTAAAATTTTTGATGATGCTTTTCATAATATATTTATACTTTTTTTGGTATATAGAGTATATATTAAATAAATTTTGTATATTTGTTGTATGAATGAAACAACAATAATAACAATAATAATATTAATAATTTGGTTTTTATCAGGAATTATATCTTCTATGATTATGTATAACTCTATGAGAAAACATTGGTATGGTAAATTTAAGGAAGATTACGAAAAAACAGAATTTACTACGTTAAAAATGGTACGACTATCATCTATTTTATATATTTTAGGTGGGGGAATTTCCCTTATAGTGATATTACTAATGCCATTCCATTATAAAAAAGTAATATGGTGGAGGTATCCAAAAGAAACATTATAAAAAGAAACACACTATGAAAGAACAATGGTTTAAATACTTATCCGAACAAAACAATGAAGAGTTAATTCCTACTATGATAGATTTCTTCAATGATGTTATTGATTTCGATGAACTTAATGAAAAAGTTGCTAATTTAGATTTAGTAGATTTTTATATATTCAAAAAAAATTCATATATCGATGATATCTTGGGAGAAGATTAATTTACTTTAACTTGTTTTTCTTTCTCTTTTCCTTTTTTATTAATCATATTAATATCTAATAATATATTATCAGAATCTTCTTTTGGTACACTTTTTATTTCATCACCAACCATTCTATCTTGAAAATTTAATTTACGAATTATTATATGTGGGTATTTTTTAACATACTCAATTAAATCATATTTATTTATATTATCCCGTATATCTATGTAAATAATATATTTTCCAAAATTTTTAATATCTTTATAAATTCTTTCTTCAAATTCATACTCCATCACGGGAGTTTTTTTATGTTTCAAATCTAAATTGTGGTGAATTTTTCTAGGAGTTGTGTAAGATAGAAATTTACGGGGTGCATTTGATTTTGAATTATTCTTATTAGCAACAACTCCAACTTCATCCAATGGTTTGGGTATATAACCATGTCTAATTAATAAATCAGTATCTAAACATATTCTAGCCGCTTGTCCCCCATCTGAATATGTTTGACTTCTTGTATAACTATTTGATTTTAATTGAAGATATCGATCATCACTCGTGCGATTACCTAATTTATCTACCGCAGGTTTTTTCATTTTCATTAAATCATCTCTTACTATATCTGCTAACCTATATGTAAAATGATACAACGGTGCTCTACCACCTTTTAAATAAGATTCAAATGTTTGAATAAACTTCAATTGTATTAATGTATTTTTTATATATATTAAAAATATAACTATTAAATCTTGTCAACTATTAAAATAAACACATGTGATAAAGAATGGTTCGGAAGAGATTACGTATTCTATGATAGTAAAGGAAATCCAATAAACATTCTTTATGACGCAGAATTAGATCTTTATCAAGGGAGACAATATTTTCCTGAAAATAGCTCGGATACATTTGAGGAATTGGAAATAAACATTTTTGAAAGAATTCGTGGGTTTGAATACCAACAATATAACGTAGGAACGGGATCTACATCTAATGAATTATTAACACAAAAATTTCAATTATTTAATACTGAAGGTATGGGGTTTGTTGGTAATACACAAAGTGTTACTATAACTCGTATTGAGGCAGTTAATAAAAATCCCAATTACCATTCTAAATGGATATCAGGAGATAATATAGATTTACTATTTCCACACGGAACAGAAGTTAAATTCAATAAATCAATATTTTCAATATCTAATAATGATACTTATACTGTTGTAAATAGTAAACAGGATTCTGTTTTAATAATAACTCCACAAAATAATGAGGATTTTATAGAAAATATAGGTGGTACTATTGATGATAGTTCTAATTATGATGGGTTATTACTAAGTGGTGTTAATGCTCTTAGAATTTATAATTATATAGATACAGATTACGGAAATATTTTTCCTGATTGGTCAGAACCAAATTTTTACAATAATATATTTAAAGATCAGAAATTAACATTTATTAATTCGGAATTAAATAATGGGGTATATGGTGTAAAGAATAAAACGTTAGGGGATAATTATTATTATAATTATAGATTATTAGTAAATGATTTAGATGGGGATTTAAATATTAAGGTAACTAACCTAACATCTGATTTTAACATATATAGTGGTGGATTAACATTCAGTAATTCAGATAGTTCAATGGAATTATTATCAAATAATATAATTCCTACTTTATTAAAACCAGGCACAAATTTTACTGTTCCATTATCAATTAATAATGATAAAATATTAACCGTAGAATCGGTTGCTTTGTTTAATAACAAAACAGAAATATATTATAATGATGGTAGTGGTACATCATCAAGACCCGATCAAGTCTTATATGAGGATAACATATATCATTGTATTCAAAGTTATACACAAAGTGCTACAAGTAGTGTTGTTGTAGATGAACCAACAACAGATGAGTTAGCGGAAGCTCAATCAAAAACATTAAGTAAAACTGCATTAATATTAGAAGAAGATCCTGTTATTGTTTATGAGAAGATCACACCACTTAATAAAAGTTATTGGACACGAACTAATTTTGTCTATATTTCTCAAAATATAGTAGATGAAACATTAGGAGATATAAATATTTTCTTAGATAATAATCAAGTTAATTTAAATTATACATATGATTCAAATTTAACAAGTAGAGTTAATTTAGCCACTTGTTTTGAAAGTTTTAGAGATGAATTAGAATCAATTGGAACAACTCCATATATTGATCCATTAGGATATTATGGTATTATTAAAAGTTTATATCCGACAAAATATATTAAAGTAGAATATTTTGTTGATAAAATAGATAGCTTCAGTGGAAGTATAACAGATGGTACAAACTTCTCACCAACAGGATATACATTTTCATATGATCCACATGAAACAACTGAATTAACTGTTCGTTTAGATGGATCTAAAATTTCAATAAGTGAAGATTACCTAACTGCGGATAGTTTTGGATACTTTTCAAATAGCGGAGCATCTTCTTCATTAGATTTTGATAATTTAGATAGTAATACCGCTTTATATTGGAAAGAAATAAATGCAAATTTTGGATTAACTACGTCTAATATAATAACAATAGACTACACAACAGAAGTTGCTATTGAAGAAAATATTATTGAAAGAATTATAGAAATAAATGAGGATTTGAATAATGAAAATAATAATAATATTTCAGTAAGACCCGAAAGAAGAATTGTTATAACAGATATAGATGAGTATGGATTAAGAATAAATATAAACGAACAACAATATGATGTTGAATCTACTATATTATATCGTGATAATGGAGAAATAGATTTAGAAGAATCCATTGATAGAACAATAAAGAAATGGGTTGAACTTTGGAAAATAGAATTAGATAAAAGAGGAATTTTTGTTAGTTCTGAAAATTTTGGATTAAATAACACAACTGTTTTACATAATTCAATATTTATACAAGGAGTATATGCTAATGTGAAATTAAATATTGATGCCGTAGTAGGAGACACTGCTGCATTATATTTTCCAGATAAATATATTACTTTCCATCAATTAGGTGGAACTTCATCTGTTCTTACATTAAATATAAACAAAGTATCTTACGTAGAATCATATGACACATCAATAGAAACCACATTATTTAATTGGGTAACATCTCATACAGAGTATTTAAATGATCGTGGAATCTATATTGAACAAATAAATCAATCTTTATATTTCACTAAAACAACTAATATTGATATTGATATTGATATAAATGTGGGTAAATTATTTTTACCAGGAGAACGAGTTGTAGAAACAATAGAATATTGGAAAGGGAATGAAGGACTTATTGTAACAAGTAATAGTATCGTTCAATTTAATACTGAGATTTCTTTTGAGGAAGAATGTTTCTCAACAGGGCATATAATGAGTATAAATAATTCTGCTTGGACATTAAATAATCAAGAATATAATATAATCTTTTTAGATCCAAATATAATGACACTATCTTACCAAGGACCATTTTGGGGGACACTTGATAATTCAGTGCAAAGTGCGTTTTTTGATTTGGCTTTTGGTGATGATTTAAATATAGGAGATTCTATAATTGCTATTGTAGGTGGTAATACTGTCACAGGAACAATTACATCTGTATCTGGGGCACAATATACAATATTATATAATATTAATAAAGTTGCGACAATTGAGCGCACAAACGCTTGGTATTATGACCCAACGGCTAATAATATATCAGTTACATCTTTAACACAAAGTGTTAGTTATACAGAAGTATCAACGGGTTTAACAGAAATAGAATATTATAATAGTTTTCCAAAATTGTCTGTTATGTCTGATAATATTTATTTCTTAGATAGTGATGATTTAAGAGTTATTTCAAATATAGACTTTTCGGAGAATGTTATTACACAATTATCAAATCCTATTAATAATCTAATTTATGTCTTAACAAAAACATATACATATGTGATTGATCCAGTTACAGAAGAAATAAAATCTACAATTACCAATTATGTGAACACAGGATTTGATATGGTTTGTGATACAACAAGAGGGGATGTTTATGTATCTTACACAGGTTCAGATCGTGTTAGTAAAATAGATTCTAGTTTAACAGTAACAACAACTGACTATTACTCAGGATATACTTATGGTAAAATGACATATAGTAGAGATGATGATTCTGTTTACGTATTTACAAGAGTGGATTTAGATATCGCAACAATGAGTGGTAAAGCTCTTTATAGAATAGATCTTGATTTAAATATAAGAGATACTACATTTTTAATTAGCGGAACATATTCAAATGATATAGGAGTTGGTGATGGTTATTTAGGAGGGGGTAATACACAATCAGGAACAATTCATTATAATGAATTCAACGGTGATTTATACGTAGGAAATGATTCGTCTCTGCGTCTAATAAACACATCTGATGAGACTTTAGATGTTTTAGACATAGACATAACAAATTATTATTCAACAGCGTTAGATAGCACAAATAAGTGTTTTTGGATTTCAGGAGCATCGAGCAGTTTAACATATATTAATGAGGATGCACTTATAAATAATGTGAATATAAGTGGAACTTCATCAAATATTTATGGGTATTTATTATACAATGACATAGATTCAAATCTTTATATTGCATCACAAGATGGTACAGATAAATTATATGTATTTTCAACATATTTAAATCAAATATTTTACACATTCGGATTAGATTTTGAATTAGATAGAATTGTTCATAATAAATTCGATCAGTCTATTGTTGGTATAAATGCTACTCAATCACTAATTACGAGTGTTCCAATATCTTTTATATATTACCAACTAAAAGTATTCTCAAGTATTTTTAATTTATCGTCTGCAGTTTCTGCGAATAATTTCACAAATACTGACGATTCTGTTCAATACGGAGCATTCGCAGATGATTATACTGAATTTCCGTTTATGTATATAAAGACAAGAGATTTTATTAGAAAACCAAGAAAAAATTATATTACAGATGGGTTTTCAAATGTTGTATGGGAAATAAAATGGGATACTGATATTGTAGATGAGATATTTATGTTTGATATATCAGGAGATAATTTATTGGACACAGGTAGCTACGCATACACAGGAGAAAAACCATTACCAAACCCAACATTAAAAAGAAAGCCTAATGATAAATTAGAATTAGTTGGTGATAGTTATGCCCAACAAACAATATTCGCATCTTTTTCTCATATTTTAGATTATAATGATAGTCTAACAAATATATCCTTTAAACCTAATGGGATACAAACTTTCTTTGGCCATAATTCAAAAATAGAGGGAGTTAAGGCTAGTAAATTAAGAGTATTACAAAAAGAAGAAATTAATGTTGACCTTATAAGTTATGAAAGTTTCACTTCTGGTACTTTTTCGGTAACATTACCAACTCAATACTTAACATTTTATAATAATCTTGAATCTGGTTTTGGTGAGATATTATTATCACCTGATTCAACAGACACATTTGACTCAATACTTAATCTATCAGATTTTGTATCATCAAATACAAATTTAAGTGAGGGTCATATTATTAAAATAAAACTAACAGATAATACTACTAATAATTATGTTTCAAATAATAATAACATGATTTGTAGAATTTATAGAATTTTCCAAAGAAAGTTAGTTCTTATTTATTTAGATGGAAGAACATTCACAGATGAATTAACAAATTCTGATGATTTATATTTAACAGTTAATTTAGATGTACAACCAAAAGATATAATAAATATTGATTTTTATGGACAAACAGAAATAGAAGATATCAGATATAAAACAGAATTAATTAATACTGGACGTAATATAAATCCAGAAGAAGTATTTATTTTCAAAGATTATGATATTAATGAAGGTGGTATGGATTGGAATTTCCTTAATAATAAGAGAAAGGAAATGTTAATGGTTAGAAATGATATATTCAATTATATTGGAGCATATAGAAGTATAATTAATAGTATAAATTACTTTGGTTATAATGATTTAGAATTAAATGAATATTTTAGAAATATTAATAAAAATAGCGAAAACTATGATAAGTTATCAAAAATTGAAATACCTGATATATTTGATAACTCTGTTGAAGGATGGACAGAAGAATATAGAAAATATCACTATCCTAATAAAAACTATGAAGATACTAACCTATTCAATTTAACTTATAGATTTACTGATTTTGATGGTAATAACCAACAAACATATAGTCTAGAAGAAGCTATTATAAAACTAAGTGGATTAAAGAAATGGTTAGAGAAAAATATCATTCCTATTACACATAAGATATTGGATATTACGGGTAGATCAGATGTTAGAGATGATCATCAGATTTATCACACACCATCTGCGGTTACATCCTTTGTAATGAATGATTATATAACACCAATTGAATTTGATATTAATGAAACATATGCTCTTCCTGTACAAAGTGGTAGTACTGTTTATAATAGTGTGGTAGATTTTAAAGTGTGTGGAACGGAGTCTTCAGTAGATTATTTTACATTAAATATTAAAACATATAAAACATATGATGAGTGGGATGTGTTTGAAAATTATACTTATTTAGATAAGGTTTCATATTATGGAATCATATATGAGAATGTACTTTTAGATACAACACCTACGGTAACAGATCCAACTGCGTTAAAAAATACTAACAATAATCCAAGAGAAAATGAAAGTCTTAAAGAGTGGGATGTTAGTAATGATTATAATGAGGATGATTTAGTAGTGTATGATAGAAGATATTATAAATATTCTTACCAAACCCAAAATGTTAACTATTTACCATGGATTGGAGCAACTGGAACTTGTATTACAGGAACACCATCAACGACAAATGGTATAGATGATAATTTCTATACAGATCTTGTTGATAGAATTGGAGATGAAGATAATGTTCCTGATTATTGGGTAATTTCTATTGGAGGGGTTTCTACCAACACAATTGAAAATCGTAATGAAAATAATTTTGATACATTAGATATTGTTAAAACTAATTACCCAACTGATTGGTGTTTATTATTAGAACGAGATGGAACTGTCATGGAGAATGTTATAATAGATATGATGAATCAGCCCGAAGATCAATATGTAGGTGATAAACCTAAAAATAGAATACATGCACAAAAATTTATAAACGCATTAATACGTGATTATAATCTAACTAAAGATAGTTATAAATTAAAATTTAAAGATTTAGCACCACCTGAAAATTTATTATTAGATAACCCTGATTTTATTCTTTGGGATGATATAACTAAATGGTTAGAAGTGGATTTAGATCCTGTTCAAACTATTAATGAATATAGAAGTGGTGATGATATGATGTTACCATTTAATTTCACATTAGATAGTGCAATTGATCCATATGTTGTTGTTAGTTGTAACAGTAATAATGGATATGGTCAGATTAAGAATATCAGAAAATCTTATGAGATTAAATTTGACGCAGATAGTGATTCTATTTTAGTAAAAACCATTAGATAGATATTATAAATAAAATAATTAATATATAATTTATGATTACTAAAAAATTCATCGACTTTATAAAAGAAGGTATGAAAGTACCACCTATTACACCTAAAAGAATTAAAGATCATGACGATAATGTTAAATTTCTTCTTAATAGTCTTAAAATACCTTTCCGAAAAAGTGGATTTACTAGAGAAAGGTACGATATATATGTTTTTGATTATAATAATAAAGAATATCTTATAACGGGAATTGATTTACTAGATGAGACTATTGAGATATGGTTCACATATAACCCTGGTGGGAAAATTCAAAAATTAAAAACTATGGAAGAATTGAAAACTGCAATACTTAAAGAAGTTGATATATCAAATTGGATGAAGAAATTAAATAAATAAATATATCTAAAGTTTTTATATATTCATTAGACAGATCAGATAAGTTTATTAATAGTTTCTTCTCTTGTAAGATTTTTATAATAATTATCACACTCAGGTTGAATACACCCTACTTTTTTTCCTATACCAAAGAACTGACCTAAGATTGTTTTTCTAACTCTTGTGCTATGACATTCAGGACAATCTCCGATTGTTCCCTCTCGTATTATTCTTATCATTGGTCGTTTTGGTGGTTTTGGTTTTTTATATGTTGCCATTATTTTAATTTAATATGTTAGTTATATCTCTATCTCGTTTTAATTCTATTTGTTCATTATACCATTCTATGAATTCTATAATTGCCCAAAAAGTATTTAAAGTTATATTATCTCTAGAATTATGTCTTATTATTTTAAATTCAGATGATGAAATAATAACATCTGCTCTTCTTATTGTAGTCCCATTCCCATTTATATCAAAAAAATAAGTATGTGTTACTCTTTCATCGAAATCTAATTTCCCTATTTCAGTTATCACAGGAATTAACAAATCAAAAGATTCGTTATATAAAATTTCCTCATCTATGTTATTGTTCATAAATGAGGAAATTAATTTATTTCCAATATCAATCTTTTTTTGATATTGTATTCCTATTTTTTTATTAAAAGCCACTGACCAATCTATCATATTATATGGTAGTTGAAATATCTAAATAGTTTACTCGATAACTTATTATTCTTCTACAACAACTTCTTCCGATTCTTCTTCTACTTTCTTTGATGTGAAAGAAGGAACGATATCACCTTCTCCCCAGATCAATTTATAAATTGGATCTTCTTTCTGTATAGACACTCCCTCCTCAAGAGACGCTACCCATAATTGAATGGCTTTTGCGATATTATTAAATGTTTCTTTATAATAATTAAATACTTTACTAGCTATAGCAATTCTTTTAATTATTTCAGCAAAAGCGATAGAATCTTTATTCAACCCTTTAACAGTATGCTTAGATAATAGTTGATAAACGTAATGAACATCAACGGGAGTCATGTCAAATTGCTTAGCATCAAAATCTGTTGTAAATTTATTATCTTGTGACATTTCTGTAATCATTTTCTCTAATTCAATAGCAAAGAATATTGTATCAACATCATATTCCATTTTATTTTTTAGTAAATTAACGAAATAATTATATTCTGGTCTGTGTAAAATTAAGAAAAAATTGATAGTATTTAATCGACCACCATCTCTTCCTGAAACTTCATTCCATATTTTCTGTAATTCTAAATAAACGTTATCTTTTTCTTTACTCGAAATACTTTGATCATGATTATTTCTCATGTATGTAATAAGTTCTGACGCTTTTTGTTCTAAATAATTTTCATCTTCTTCGGAAATAAGTCTTAGTTTATTTTCATTTAAATCTATAAATTGTAATTCTGGTTTTTCGACTATTACAATTTCTTTCATTTGATTTTGTTGGCTTTGTTGGCTCATATTATTGTTATATTATTATTTTTAATTTTTATAGAAAATTAGTTTCCATATCTTCTTGTTGTTCAGATGATAGAACATCTACTTGATTAGCTTGTAATATTTTATCAGCTCCATATTTTGCGATCAATGGTGAAAATGTGACTATATCTGGTCTATTCATTACAATACTTCCTTTTGGATTAAATCCAATCTTATCTATTTCTTGTTCAAACAAAATCGATACCATTTCTTCATCAGAACTTAATTTATCATAAAGACTATCATTAATTAGTACTAGAATATCTTTCTCTACTAAAAAGGAATTAATATCTGAAAATTTTTGAATTTTAATAACTTGTTTTAGTTTTGAGTCATTAACAAATTTAAATCCAACTGTCATCGGGAATGATTTGTTATTGTATATACTCATAAATATTGATTGTATATCTTCCGATAATTCTTCATATCTGTCGCTCATAATTGTATAGGGTATTTATTTTTTATTTTTAGTGCTGAATGTGGTAAAAGTTTAATAAAAAAAGAATAAATAAGCTGAAATTGAAGCTATTGTAAAAAATAATGATAACATTAAATTTTGGTAATATTTAGCAGTGTTGAATCCTTTGAATCCGAATATAATTAAAAAATCCAATTCATCTCCTTCAATTTGGGTTATTTCACGAATACCCACATATTCACTTAAATTAGTTTTCACAAAAAGTACATCTACTTTTCCGATATACTCCTTGATATATTTTTCTGCTAACTCACTACCGTATTGACGAACATCTGCAGGACAAGAAAATACAGTATATATTCTACCCACTCTATCTATTCGGAGATTCAATCCATTAGTTTTATCTGTTATTAATTGTTTATTCCTTTTGATTAGTATTTTATAATCTTTGAATAATCTTAATCTTTTAAATATTGATAATTTTTCCATTGGAATATATATAATAAATATTTTTTCCCTAGTTAAATATTTTTAACTAATTCCTTTAAAATCGTCTTTATCTCTAAGTCTATTTAATTGACCAGATATTGTAGTACCATTATTTGATATTATAGCTAATTGATAATTCATTATGTATAATTGTTCTAATAATTCTTCGTTTTTAGGCTCGGTTATATTTTCCAGACCTTCTATTTCTACACGATTTTTAACAACTGATTCTACATTTGCTGAAAGATCTTTCATCTCATTAATTCTTGTTAAAACATGTAATACTTCTTTCATATTATCTTTATCTATTTCAATTTCATTTAAATTTTCAATACCATTAATTAAAGATTCAAAAGAATTATTACTCATGTTTATTTTACTAATTTCATTCATTATTTTTGGCAATCTTTCTAAACTATTAGCAACTTTATCTACCCCTTCGCCATTTTCATTAATTGATTTTAATAATTTAGTAATTGGATTTTCTGAAGTATCTTTTCCTAATAGTCCACTTAACCAATTAGAAACATCAGGTATAATTCCACCACTTAATCCTTTCATTACTCCACCAAGTATACTTAAACTATTAGCAACTTTATCTACCACTTCACCATTTTTACTAATTTCATTCATTATTTTTGGTAATCTTTCTAAACTATCAGCAACTTTATCCAAACCTTCCCCATTTTCACTAATTGATTTTAATAATTTAGTTATTGGTAATTCTGTATTAGTAACTTTTCTAAATAATGACCCCAATCCTTCGGATATTGCAGATCCAATACCCCCACCTAATAATCCCTTCATTGCTTTACCAAGAATACCTAAACTTACACCAATATTTTCAAGTTTTTTAGGATCTAATTCACTTAATGTTATAATTCCACTCACTGTTTCTTTTATAACATCACCAACACTTCTTATAATTCCCTCTATTGCTTTTAATGGTGCCGCCATTCCTTCTCCTATTAATTTAAACATCTTTCCAATCTTAGGGAATATATCTGATGCGGTACTAATCATTGTACCGATACTTTCAAATATTCCACCTATGTTACGAACTATTTCTTTAAGGAAACTAAACATTTCTTTAATCATAGGGAATAAATTCTTTAAAATTCCTTCTATGAATTTTTGTAAAACAGGTAATACTCCATTTATAAATGCCTTTAATGGTGGTAATATCGCAGTAGCCATTAGTCCTATACCTTTCGCTAATACAGGTAAAATTTCTTTTACAAATTTAACAATAGGTGGTCCTGCTACTTTTAGGAAATATGCAAATGCATCAGCCATTACTTCAAATCCCTTCGGATTAGCAATTGATAAAATCCATGATGATAACATAATTGCCGTTGCGATTAACACCAATCCAAGTGCTCCGAAGGCGAGTGTTACAGGATCCATTTTTCCTAAAATAAATACAGGAATTGCTAATATTAACATTGCCACTGAGAATGAAATTACCCATCCAAGTGGTATAGGATTTGAGTAATTACCTAATGATAAAATATGAGATGATAACATAATTCCTAATGATATTAATGGAAGTGCGATAATTGCTACAAAAGCCCCTTTCAACATCGCTCCAGAATTTTTACCCATTACCAATAAAGGTATGGTCATTATAAGTGCTATCAATCCCAATGTTACTCCCATTAGTAATATATTTAATAACTTTTCAGGTGGTATAGACATAGTTTTATTTAAGAAAAAACTACTTAACATAATACCAAGTGCTAGTGATGGTAATACAATAATAGATAATAATGATCCGACTATTGCATTTTTACCCATTTTACTTAATAATAATATAGGAAGTGACATAACAATAGCAACTAACCCCATTGTTAATCCAATTAATAATACACTCATTAATTTTTTAGGAGATACATACATAGTCATATTTAACATAATACTACTTAATAGAATACCTAATGATAATGCGGGTAATATAACGACTGCTAATAATGCTCCTACTATTGCATTTTTACCCATTTTACTTATTATTAATAATGGAACAGACATAACAAGGGCAACTAATCCCAATGTTAATCCCATCAATAATATATTCATTAGTTTCTTAGGAGACACATGCATCACACCATTTAATATAAGACTACTTAATAAAATACCCAATGCGAGTGCTGGTAATAAAAGAATTGACATAAATGCTCCCGCTAATACATTCTTACTACCCATTTTACTCAATATTAATAAAGGTATGGACATTACAAGGGCTATTGAACCCATAACCATTCCCATAAACAATACGTTAAGTAAAATATCCTTGGGTATTATTTTAGTATATTGCAATATGTGACTACTTGCTACAATTGCAGCAGAAATTCCGATTAATATAAGAGGTAAAAATAATAATTGAATAGGTTTGATATTTTTAACAGATTTTATTAAATTTTTTATACCAAAACTTAGTAATGCAAATGTTCCTAAAATAGCACCAAAGGTTAATAATTGAATAGGACTAACAGGTGCCATTAATCTTAATAACCAACTTGTTGCGACTATTGCGGTTGTGAATGCTAATAGTGCGAGTCCTATCAATAGAGATTCTATTGGAGTGGGAACTCCTGTTTCTTTAAGACGAGCTAATGTATATCCTAACATTGTTATTGCGAGTCCAAGTGCTAGTACTGAAACAATATCTACGGGACTAATTATTTTAAATGCTAACCCAATTGCGAGGACTGCGGCGGCTATAAGTATTATAGTACCGACACCATCTTTTATCTTAGTTATATTAGACTTATCTCCAGATTCTCCTACAATAGTTTTATTTTTTTCTTTCTTACTACCTTTATCTAATTTTAATAATTCTTTTTGATTTTTGAGTATTTGAGTAGTGTCTTTTTTAATTTCTTTAATACCCTTTTCTACTCTTTTCATGGTTTTAGTTAAACCAGATGTCCCAAAAATTCCTGATAAGATTCCTTTCTTTTTCTCTTTCGCATTATCCTGGTTTTTAAGTTCTTCAACTAAGTGCTCAAGAGCAGTTGCGAAACTTGAAATTGATCCCAATAACTTTTTATCTATAGCCATAACGTATATATTAATAAAAAAACAACACGAACTTTTAATATATACTGATATGAATACCTTAAAAACATTTAAAGAATTTGAAAAAGTTTATGAACTTAACCACCAATCCTTTGGTCCGTTGGGTGTTAATGATCCTGGATTTGGACAAGGCGCTCACGTAGGTAATTGGGGTGGTCAATTTGGAAATCCATCACAAGGGGTTAGGGGAACTTTTGGTAATAAAGGAGATGCTCATTCTCAACATTTACCTCAAAAAACTAAGCAACATGATTATCCAAGTGTTGTGTATGATCCAAGTAATAATACATATTTGGTAGCAGATGAGGTACAGGAATTACTAAGACAATATGATATTAAATGCAAACAAAATTCCGAAGAACCACAGGACTTTGGAAATATTGATTCTAAAACAGTAGAATTTATTCAAAACTATTTACAAGATGAAAATGTTAATGAATCTAAGATAAATATTGATAGTGTTGAAAAGACCATTCAATATACTATGGATCATAATAATATGAATCCATACCATCCTGTTCAAATAAATATTAAAGACACTTCAAAGAATGAGGAATTTTTAAGGTTTTGTGAAAAATATTCAGAATTTACCAATCTCGAGGAAATTAAAGGATATAACAGGTCGTCAAGTGATAAAGATTTTGAGTATATAGTATCAAGGTCAAATGGTGGTGTGTGTGGTATTAAAGTAAATCATTCTCCACAATGGAAAATAAATGAGTGGGAAAAATGGGATGATGGATATATTGAAAATTTTGTTAGAACAGAGGAAGATTATTTTATTTGGCAATATATACCAATGAAATATTTAAATGAAATATTAACAAGATTTCAAAACAATTTAAGTTATTTTGAAACCTAATTAATTAACTTTTAAATTTACTCGCCATATTACCCATTTTATTCAAATACCCACTAGGATTAAAATTACTACTTTGATTTGATTTTTGTTCAGACTCCTGTGATTCTCGATCTTTTTTCTCATCTTCCGCAATCTTATTAGCGATACTAACAAATTGTTCATATCTCCAGTATGGAAGATTTTCGGCTTTTTCTAAATTAAGACCACCATTGGATCTTTGTATTAACATCCATAGATTTCTATCTAAGCTTTCTTGGTCTGTCATAAACAAACTAAAAATACTTCTTATAAACTCAATTTCTGGTAAATACTTATCTTTATCCTTACTTAAGGAAATCATCAAAGGCATCAGGTTGTACGAATAATTTACTAATCCCATCGGGAAATATCTCCTCGGAGTGGACCTCCATACCACTCTCATCTAAGGTCTTTACGCCAGATATTCCAAAACTTAGTTTGTCTATTGCTTGATTTAAGAATTGGAATAAATCAATAGGTAATGTTTTAAATTTAGTATATTCCTTTTTGATGCCTTCTTCAGTAATAGAAGTTCTACCAGGAAATGTATAAGGGACTATTTTTAAGAAACTCTCATCTAAATCTCGTTTAGCTTGAGCTTCTTTAATCATATAATCAGTGAATGATTTCTGTAATCCCATAGTAGGTGGTGCCATTTCTATATTACCAATTTTAGTCTCAAAAGTAAAATTACCCGCGAGCTTATTGTAGTATTTTTTAATTCTGTCATCCATATCATGAAATGTGAAGAAACCTCTTTTAATAGGTATTTTAGTTTTACCCACTGTTGCGAATAAATCATTTCCTTTTTGGAATGTTAATTCTCTAATAACGAATAATAAATACCATCTATCACCATCTATTAAATGAGTATATGGTTTTTTTGATCCATCTGGAAATTTTAACATAACACAACTTTGTACTATATGATTTACTTTTTCAAATAAATCATAAAAATTTGTATCATCCACAACCGAAAAAGCTTGTATTTCCCCTACTTCCGCCGCTCTTACAAGAACTGATGTTCCTGCTGGGTAGAAATACGAACAAGGTAATTCATTTATATCAATTGTTAAAAATTTTAAATCCTTAGCACTCCCTAATGATTGGTTAGGATTTTGATTTTTATGTTGGTTACTTATATCACCACCATCACCATTATAGTCATTATTCCCTAAATAATCTTTTAGATATTCATCAGAATTTTGTTTTTTATCATCTTTCTTCTTATTATTATCAGCCATGTTAAAATCCGCTTAATTTTAAGATATATAGTTAATAAATTTATTTCCCAACTAAAAAAAGTGTTAAACCTTTCGATTTAACACTTTTTTTAGTTTTATTTATTATGAATAATTAATTATTCATATACATTTCCTGGAGAACCTGTATCAAGATCTACTCTCTCATCAGTCCAGTAATCTACGATAAATTCACACCCAACATCTTGGACAATTTCTTGGTTTTGATCCCATTTAACACCCTCAAGATACCCATTCATTTTTTTCATTTGACAGTTGTGTAATGTTATTCTTCTAATTATATACCCTTTTCTATCATGGTGATTTATAATAACAGTACCTACTATATCTCTTTTGTAAGATAAAGTACCATTTTGTGAATTCCAACCTAAATCATACCAAGCTCTTAATGCATTATAGTTAAATACATCCCCAGCGTTCCCAACATTAACATTAAAGTTAATAGTAACACCATCTAAAGAAGTATCTTGTGGCATCGTTAAGAACATACGAGTTGAATATTTGAACCTTTGCATTGCAGATCCTAAATCTTTATGAACTGCTATCCCATCTATTGATGTTGCGTTTTCCAATAATAATAATGGATCTCTACCCTGATTTTGTACTATCGCAGGCAACACAAACGTTATTTCAAATAACGATGGATATACTGGTTCGTATATTTCAGACGTGTTCGGATGGGTTGATCCGTGAGATTGTACCTGTGTAAAATGTGGTAATGGACTCATATTTTTAAATATTTATTTTTTAATTTTATAGCTTTTTCTTCTACTTAATATATATTATATATAAAAACTGGTATTATTCCCATTGAATTCAGTTAGTTTTCGTATATTTGTTATTAAACTATATATAAAATATGAAATATAGAATTGAATTAGAAGAAAAACAATTACACCTTATCGCAAAATGTTTAGAATTATCTACAAGGATGTATTGGGGTAAATTAGATACTAATACATTGTTTCCATTACTTCACGAAATATATTCAGTCAGTTCTAAAACACATAATCCAGATGAAGCTTATTATTCAATGAGAGATAGAACTAATGACGCATTGAAAGACATTAAGGACATTATATGGGAAGATTTAGGTGGAGATTATAATGAAGTTGGACACAGAGAAGAATCCGATCATTTATATGATATGTATAAAGAGATTTACCACACCATTGATAAATCTCAAAAACAACGATTAGAAGAAAGAGGTGAGAAATATTCAATTAGTGTAGATTTCAATCCACCCCGTAGTCATACAGACAATCCAAAAATATCAGTTATTCCATTGACAAAAGAGATATTAAGAGAAGAAAGTATTGAAGATGTTTTGAAATCTGAATAACTTTTCGTATATTTGTATTCAATAATATTAACACATAAACACACTATATATGTCATTTATTTTCACACTTATTAAAAATTGTATTGCTTTTCTTATCACAATCATAACTCTAGCGATTTTTGTTTTAATAGAATCTTATATTGTATATGAATCAAATTTATATTTAATATCTTTGGGGTATAATCTAACTTGGATAATATATCCATTATTTATAATCTTCATAGGATGGCAATTATTCTCATTTATATTTAATTCTGGTTGGAGAATTTTTGTTAATAAACTAAGGGAATTATTTAGTCTTAGATAGTTTTAAAGAAATGTTGGTAATCTTCATATTTTATTTATTTTTTTAAATAAATTTGTATTTAGAATTGAAGAGAAATTTTCTACTAAACTTTCTATATACTCTACTTTTCTATATAATCCAATTCTATCTATGGGCATATGTCCATCGTTATGCTCATCGTTTTGATCAGCATCATAGATTACATACCATCTATTTGATTCGTTCTTTTCAAAAATCCAATATGTATTTATTTCATTATCTGTTTTATTATAAATTGATACAACACTACCACCCATTTCAAAATATTCATCATTTAAATAAATTTCACTTCTATTGTCTTGTATAATTCTATCAACCTTTTCTTCTATTATATGTTCTTGTATTTTATTTAATATAGAATATATCGCACTATCTATTTTATCTTTATATTTATTTTCTAACCGAATACTTTCGTCTTTATAATCAGTTAAGAAATTTTCATATATCATTAGGTGTTTCATATATGTATATATTATATAAAAAAAGGTAGAATAATTTTACTTATCCTACCTTTTTATCCATTTTTTATTTCCCGATCCCCATATTCTATAACTACCAACATCTTCATACATAATCTCCCTCTCGGATTTATTCTTATTATATCCTTTTTGTATTAAATTACTTTTTCTATAATTATATCTATGTTCCCTTTTATTATCAATCACCCAATAATAATTTAGTTTAGTTTCTTTATCTTCTAATTCGAACCCTAAATTAATATATAAGTTTCCATTGGAATATGAATTATCTGAATATGATAATATTGTATTATATTTATATTTTTTAGTAAAATATTTAAATAATTTTGATGCACCACCAATAACAGAATGGTTTAATTTATTACAAAACCTCATTAATTCAAAGTCTCCCTCAGTTGGTTCATATCCCATAGATCTCCTTAGACCACCAAATGTCATTAAACTAACCAATTCATCATTGAAAAATAACCCTAATTTGATTTTAGATCCCACAAATCCTTGTATATGATTTTCATTTAAAAATTTTCTTATTAATTTATTATCAGTTATAATTCTAACTTCAGTTTTCCTACCATATATTTTATTACTTTTATTCAATTTATTCAAAATCATTGAACAAATTATATCATTTTTAAAAACCCAATCATCTTCCCATATATGAATTAACTGTATATCTTTTTCTTCACACATTTTAGATTTTAAATAATGGTAATTTTTATCTTTATTTAACTCGGAATGCCAATATAACCCATTGAATTCGAAAGCTAAGTTAAGATCAGGTAAATAAATATCAATTTCATATGGCGTTATAATCTCTCTACCATTAGTGATAATTTCACCATCGTAATTTGATTTAATGAAATTTAAGAATTGAATTTCTAACCCACTTATTCCTCTATTTATAGGATTACATTTCGTACATATTTCCGTTTTGTTTCTAACTGTCCTATCATATAATAAACTATTATTTATTTCGAATGTATCCAAACAATTCGGACATTTAATAATCGATGTTAATCGGTTATTAATATTCTTCTTATTTATAACATTAATAAGTTGATATTTATTTGGTAGCTTCTCTATTATTTTCTCAGTGTATGATTTAATCTTCTGATCTAAAGAAGATTCGATGGTTTTATCATGAATGCCCTTATCCATCCAAGGGTGTTCTACTCCATATCTCTTCAAAGAAGTTTTTTTATAATTTTCTTTCCATATCTCTACATTTTCTTTAAACGATTCAACCCTTTTTTTGATTATTTTATCCACTTTATTCACATTATCTACACCATACCTATCATTAACTGTGTTTATTCTTTTATCTAAAATAGATTGTTTATATTCATCTGTTCTTTCATTGTAAATATCTTTAACCTTATTCATAACTTCTTTATTTAAAGAAGCGTGCTTAGTTCCAAATTTTTTAATATTTGTTTCTTCTCGTTTCTTTTTAGTTTTATAATCAGTTCCAGCACATTTGGTCGAACAGTAATTTTTATACCCTATTGTGGAGTTATGAAATTTTACACTATTTTCACAGTTTGGGTTCCCACACAATATTTCATATGGTATATCATTTAATGTATGATATACTTTCTCTTTAAAAGGGATATCATTTAAATTATTAGAAGTGCAGTAGTTTAATATTAATTCATGATCCTTGGGGTAATGTTTTAGTATATATTTTTCTAGAAACATTTTACCCGATTTGTTATTCATCTCAACTTCTTTTATATATGAATTACTTAACATTTTTTTTGTAGTTATATTTACTTATATATAAAATATTCCCACTTTTGTTTAAATAAAAAAGGAATATATCTCTATATTCCTTTTTCTTTATTTATAATTAGATTTTTTTATATAAATCCACCAGAATTAACTCCTCCAGTTTTTAGGATTGTGATGTTATTCACAATGATTCCCATACCTTTAATTGGCTCAACATAAGTATCTAACACACCCATTTGGTTATCTATAATCTCAGATGTATTATTTTCACTATCCATTTTATTGAAGAAGTTATATAATCCATTTCTGTTTACATAATCCTCACAGATTGCGTCAGCTCTTAATTTAATTTCAGCTCTAATATCAGGAGTATTATACTTCCATTGGAATTGTAATAACATATCTGATAAATCTCTTTCGATTTCAATAAGTACTTCACGTACATGAATGAATGAAAGTGCTGATGTAACTAATGTTTGAGCGGTATTCTCAGTTTCAATTACTCTACCTCTATTTCGTTTAGAAATAATAGGGTTAACTGACATTCCATTTAAGTTTTCAATATCTACACCATTGAATGAGTATTCTAAACCAGCTATTCCTGTTACTTGCCCATCAGTTATACCCGCTGCGATTGTCCAAGGTGTTACACTTGTAATTGCAGAGTTATGTTTTCTTAGGAAAGTAGTTGCTACCCACGCTGATGGTGGTATTTCTCTTGGTCTCCCATTATCATTTACGATAACATAAGGTGAGAAATAACCTACACAACTTATACCATCACCTTCAGCTAAACTGTAGTTAAATGCTGGTGTACTTTCTGGATCTCCTCCAAGTGCTATATAATCAGTTCTTAATCTACCTTCACTATCAACGAATGATGGTGAAGTTGATTTTCTAAACTGTTTCATACTCGGCATATTCAAGATACCAAAAGTATCTAATCTCTTACCACAAATATCAGCCAATGTTTGTTTAGATAAACTCGTAAGTCCTAAACCATAACTATCAACTAAATATCTGAAATCAATAATATCTTTATCAACAACTGCGTTGTATAATGGAGTTCCTTTACCAATAATATCTAATATATCATCAATTCTATCATCTGTACCATCAGGCATTGAATCAGGTCTAACTCTAAATCCGAATAATGAAATACCTTTATAAGTACTAACATAATCATCGATTTCTGTAAATCTAAATGTTTGTAAATCTCCATCATAATCATATAATTTAATAGATGAATCACATCCAAGTTCTAATAAACTAGAATCTCCAGCGTATGTTTTCTTAGATAAAATTCTTGTCATTCTTCTTGGAACTTCTCCTAATTCTAATGCAGTTTCATCAACTAACATTTCTAAGAAATCTCCTATTTTAATTTCACTATATCTTGTACCACTAACTAAAACAACATTACTAGGTCTTACATATCCCGTAGGCATTTCAACCTCAACTGTTTGTCTAAAGTTACTATCTTGTGTTACAATATCTAATGTAGAATTGTAAGTTATAGATGGTGTTGATAAACTATCATCCATAAATGATATTGTTAAAACATCTCCTACTTTGTAAAATCTTAAATAATGTGTTTCAGATGTGTTCCAAACTTTTGTTGGATTAATAACTGTTTCTGCAACTGTATCTTCTGATACAATGTAAGCATATCCAGCAGTAAGTCCACCAAAACTACCAGATGCTCCAATATCAATAGGAGTTGGGTTAGTTGTTGTAAATGTTCCTGTATTTAAAGTAGCTTCAGGAACAATAACAACATCATTTGTGTTGAAATTAATTTCCAAATCACTTACAATATAATCATTTCCATTAACATCCAAGAATTTTATCCAAGATAAACCTGAACTTTCTATCGTATTATCAGCACCATCGATTAAATTCTCATAGAACTTATCTCCTGTGTTTATCTGACCATCAATATAATCTTGATATAAAGTACTCCAAACACCAACCACACCTTGTGTTGCTCCCTGAGAATCATTTGTAGTTAATAAACCATTACTTGGTGATAAGAATGTTAATTCATTATCTGTTGTGTGGAGTACTAAACCTTCGGATTTTAATATAGAACCTGTTAATCCAGCTGCGCCAAATCCAGATATTTTAATCGTATTATTCGCCACGCTTGTACTTGTTATATCAACTGTTAAATCATCTATTGAATATTTCCAAGTAGTACCATTTGATGGTGTTCCAGCGTCAATTAATATTGTTGCTCTATTAGAATTTGTATTATTTAAAATACCAGCCATTTGATTATATACTCTCCATCTTCTGTAAGTCACATAATCGTTAATGTCTGTCGTTCCTGTCGTTCCTAAGAATTCATATGTAATACCATCTTGTGTTCCGTCTATTGTTGCTGTAATATCAGTACCATCAATAAAATAAACAAATCCATTATCATCAACACTTACTGGTGTATAATCAATTGTGTCAAAGTATTTTACTCTAAGAGCATCATGAGCGATAAGAATATCAGCATATCCCAATACAACTCCTGTTGTTAATTGACTATTACTTGGTGCTCTTTTAATACCACCATCACTATCAATAAAGAATACTTCTGTGAAACTTTGTGTAGTTCCAACTACTGTACTAGAAGATGTGAAATCTTCTGGTATAAAATCAAATGTCGTTGATGTTAAACTAACTGTTGATCCACCTATAACACTATATCCTGTAGTTGCTACTGTATAAACAAATGATGCTGTTCCGTATCCTACACCACTCACAGTACCACCTGTACTATCTGATGATGTTGCTCCAGGTCCAACAAGTCCACTCACATACCCCTCAGCGTATAAAGCTTCTCTATCAGTTGATCCACCACCTTGATAATAACTAGTATATGTTAATTGATTAACATTACCTGGTGTGTCTAAACTTGTGCTACTATAATCTAATATTTCATTAACATCTTCATTATAAGATAAGAAATCAATAGACTCAGCAGAGTTATTAGTTATTAAACTATTACCTAAAAGGTCTAATAATCCATTTCTATAATCTGTTTCAACATTATCTATATCAAATGCACAGTACAAACCAGTCCTATTTGTTCTTTCATTTATTTTGTTTTCAATAAATATGTTTGCCCCATTTAAATCTCTAAAATATGGAATTAATGATAAATTTCTCCAAATATATAATGTATTAATTGCACTATCATTAGCAAAATTGAATAATTCTCCTTTTATTAAACCAGATGTATTAAAATATCTACTCCATCTTGGATCAACTGATAGATTTGAATAGTTAGTCCAATTTCCATCTATAACAACTACATCCACCATATAATCAGATGCGTAGTCTTTTGGATCTACATAGAAAGGTACTTTGTTAACACTTCCATACCATTCTAATAATGTTTTATTATATCCTGTTGTGCTGTCAGCTTTAACGACAAATACAGTAATCTCTCTATCTGCCATATTAGTAAAATGCATTACTCTTTGACTATCTAATGGGTTTTCTGCAGATAATGCTAAAAATGCATCTCTATCTTTTTTCCAAAAAGTAGATGTATCAAAAAATCTTCTATAAGATCCATCTCTTTTTACATCGTTAGCAAATCCTGATGAACAAGATAATGATTTATACTCTAATTGGTCTAATTCATCATCTGTATTTAATAGGTTAATTGCTACGACTGGCGTATTTTCTAAAAGTTTAGATATTGTTCTATGAAAATAAGATCCCTTACTTTCTAATGTTCTATCTAAGTCTCCAAATATTCTTTGAAGATCAATTTGAGAATTTAATACGATTGGTGTATTAACAGGTCCTTTTTTACTAGACCCCATAATCATAACTTGCAACCCAGTTATTGCGGAAGTTTCTATTACGGAAGAATCAAATTCTTCAATGTAAATTCCTGGTCTTTTATATTTTCCAATTTGAACTGTTGGCATAATTTTACGTAATTCTTTTTTGTTATATTATATATTAGAAATTAATAATGTAATTTATCTCTAATTTTTTGGTATAATTTATCTATCTATATATTATTTAAATAATCCCATAAATATATAAATTTGTATATATGGATAATGTTTTGTATATTTGTGCTATAATAAAGAAAAAAACTATGGGAAATTCACACAAATTAACATTAGAACAATCTAAGAAATTTATTTTAGCGGGTAATTCAACCTTTACTGTGGTGTCAAAGGATACACAGGCTAGATATACTTATAAAATAAAAACAAATAGAACAGGAGATGTATTATTTGTTTCATATCTTAATGGTAGTGAAAATACTTCTGATTATAAATTTTTGGGAACTATCTTCAAAAATAACGCAATTCCTTTTAAATATTTCCACTCTCGTAAAAAAACAGATCCAAAATCAATTGTTAATAGAACATTTGAATGGGTTTATGATACTATACAAAACCAAAAACAAGTGAATTTTGATAAAATTGAACTTTGGCATGAAGGAAAATGTGGTAGATGTGGTAGAAAATTAACTGTACCTGAGTCTATCGAATCTGGATTTGGAAGTGTTTGCTCTAAGAAATCATGAAATTAACCCCAAAGTCCGATTATATTCTTTTAATTAAATTAAACATTTAAATAAATATATAAACTATGAATAAATTAAACATTTAAATAAATAAATATAATATGCCACAATTAACAAGACAACAATTACCCGTAGAAATCAATTCACCATTATCAGGAGATACGCTTAAATTAGTCGATATAGGTGATCATAACGATGAGCAACTATCTGTATATACTGATTATATATATGATAGTCCAGAGTGGTATGATGGATATGTCGCAATGTATAAAAACGAAGAAACTAGAGAAACTTTGTATATACCACACGATTAATGATAGAACGATTTATATCGTTAAATTAAACAATTTTTAAAATTATCTATATAATAGTATGGAAGATATGAGATTAGGAATAAGGGGATATTTAGAGTGTAGAACCAATCAAACAGATTTATGGATTAACTTACGTGAATTATATGATGCTATAAATCCACATGATAGTAAGGGAATTATTACAGACGAACAAGTAGAAAAGGGAGTATTATTTGCGGAAATGTTAACTGAAATGGTTAATGGTGGAGAAATTAGAATGAATAAAAACGGTGATGGTAGTTTCTCAGTTGCATTAGAGTCATATATTCAAGAAATTATAAATTCTACAAAAAAATCTGCTATTGATGAAATGAAAGAAGAACTACAAAAATACGTAGATTCTGAAAATTATGAAAAAGCGGCTGAATATAGAGACATGATTAATAATTATAAAGATATATAATGGGATTATTTAAAATAAATCCTTAGCGTCTATTCTACCACCTAATCTACTAGCAAATCCTTTTCCGCTATTTTTCGCTTTAAAAAACGAATCATAATCGGTTCCACTTCTTACTTCTTTGTTTAATATAGAATTTACAAGATTTTTAATAACTTCTCTGCCATTATCATGATGATAATCATTTAATAATTCTTTAAATCCAGGATTTCTCCAACCTTGTGTCATATTAACAATAGTCATGGCACAATCATCAGTCGATCCATCACCTTTATAAACAATATTACCAGCTTTGGTCTTATGTTTAATAAAAGTACTAATCTCCTTAATGTTGGTCTCATTATAAATAATGAAATCTTGATTTTCTATTCTACTTTGATAATCCTTAACATATTGATTTTTTGACATACCTACCTTTAATCCATAACTTTTCTTTAATGCATCCATACGATGTTTGAATTTTAACATAACAAATCCTGAATATTCATTTTCATTTTCAAATACATTTCTTATTTCTGATAAGAAAGTCTTACCATCATTGTTATATTCCACTACAACCTTTACTTTATCGGGATCAAAAAATTCAAATATTAAAAGATATGCCATTTCTGCTAATTGTTTATGGCTCACAACATTACTTCTAAACATACCAAATTGTATTAATTGGAAAAAATCTGATAAACTTTGATAGGCTTCTTTTTGTTCTTCAATTAGATCCATTGATTTATAATCAAGTTTGAATATATTAATTACACTATAATCTTGTCCCAATCCTTCAGAGATATCAATGGATATCATAACGTGTAAGTTTTTACTCACAGATTCATCAAAACCTTCAATAAATTTTAATCCTGACCAATCCCACCTAAGTTTATTTTTAAATATATCTATTTCATGTATATGGTGGAACTTTCTCTTATTGTTCATCAACCTTTCAATAGTTGTTTCAGATAACACACTCTTACTACCAGCAGAGAATCTAATATCATATTCACTACTAAAGTTATCTTCACCACCAATATCCTTAATTGCGTCTAATTTCCATGAAGATACTTGTGAAATACTTGAACAATGTATAATATCATCATCTTTATTTGTAAATTCTGTCATTTTGACATCTTCAAATTTTAAACTCTCATCATTTTGAATATGAATAATAGGCATCCCATTATTAATATCATATTTTAATTCTACAATAGGGATATTATTTGATGTAACTTTGTTATTGGGATTATACATTTTATTACACTGATCTAAAACTTCCTCAAGAGTTAAATTATGTTGGGACATTAAATGGGAATTCATCTTAAAATAGGTAACATTACGACCAGGTACCTGTGTCCAGTGAACTCTAAGAGATCCAAAACTATTTTTTAATGGGTCAGTTGGTTCTCTTTCAGCGTCCGTTAGAAGCTTGTGAAATAAGTTAAATCCATCAGGAGTTGATGTTATAATCATTTTAGAATTTTCAATGTTAGTTAAAGTAGGAAAGATAGATTTATAGAATTTATCTGCTATTGTTGCTGGTATGTGAGCAAACTCATCAACATATACTAAATCCCCTGTATTACCAATAGATGCACTTTTTGTCATTGCAAATGCTTTAGCTCTACATTTATTTTGAAATTTAATTTGAGTTACAGACCAAACATCAATACCTTGTTGTAAAAAGAAAGGTAAATAACTATAAATTTCTTTAATTTTATTTAATACTTCTTTTGATGTGTCTAATACGTTTGCTGCTAATAATATATTTTTAGTATTATTAAATAACATAAAATGTAAAATATAAATAGATGCCACAATTGTATTATGACTCAATATCCCATTAGTATAATATCTATGTTCTTTTGAATCTATTGATAAATCACACATGGATGTCTTTCTATTTAACTTTTCGATAGATTTAACTTTAGAGTTTCCTTTATTAGTATAAATATAATCTTCTATATTTAAATCTTTAACAAATATTTCATTTAAATCTTTATCAAAAATTATATGGTTGTCGGCGCATGTTAAATCCACCCCATTTTCTAAAATAACTTTATAATGAGCATAAGGTTGTGTTATATGTAAATGAGATATATCAACAAATCCTTTATCAGATGATACTTGATAATCTTCTAAATTATAAGACTCTATGATTTTTTTTGATATATCGTTTTCGTCTAAATTTAAATTTCTATATTCAAATTTCTCAATAATTTCTATTAATTTATATAATATATGTATTATGTACTTTTTCATTGTTGGTTATATATAAAATCTATACATTTTTGAATAGTTAATTCTTTATTCTTATTATAATCATATTCTGATATATGTAAAACATAATATCCACTATTTTTAATATTATCATCTCTTCTCTTCTCTCTCTTTTTATTTTCTGGGGTTGGTCTATGATAATAAGTCCCATCAAATTCTATTATTTTTTTTAATTTCGGTATAAAAAAATCAGGTAATATAAAAGATTCATTTAACTTTAATCTATATTCATAATTTTTATCAGAATTTATTATTTCTTTATTTTCATTTAGTGATGCGAAAAACACATTAGGTATATTATCTTTAATAATTTCCCATAAAGATTGATATAATTCTTGACTTATTTTACTAAAATTAGATTTTTTGTAATTTTTATGCCACTTTTCTTGTCTATTTAACCACACTTCTATACCTTTTTCTTTTCCATGCTTCTCAATACATATTTCCTTACTAAATGTTGTTTGTCTTTCGGATACCTTTTTAATAGATTCCTCAGTTGAATATCCTCTAATTTCCCAATATTCGACATTAGATGGTAATATCCTATCTTTCGTGAAGCTGTTAGCTAATTCTGAAATTCTTTCATTTACCTCAATCTCAGTTAAATCAGGAAATCTTTTTTTATAAAATTCTTTACTAAACGGAGATTGCTCTTTTCGAAATTGATCATTAGTATTGGATCGGTGCATTGGATTCTTATCACCCTTGATTTTCTCAGAAAACATTTTTTTATACTTTTCTGTTTTCATATGCAATCCACTATTCTTAGAAGTTGATCTTTTATCTTTAAGTGATGTGATAGGAGCATTGGGAAAAAGATGCTTATACTCTTGTGTGGTCATGTTATTATGAGAGTGTTTTAAATGTCTACCATATATTCTCTTACATTGTTCTCCACATATCCTACAAGTGACTGTTTCTATATTATCATTTATAATTATTTTATTCATATACTATCAAAATATAAACTTTTCCTATTTCTCAACTACCCATCAATTATATCAATTAATGTATAGATAAAATATTTTAAATAATTATATATTGTTTTTTTCTTTTTTATTTTAAATATAAATCGGAAAAATTTAATATTCTCATAGACTTTGGTTTTTTTGTTATAAATTTTGAGTTCTGTATTATATATAAAACATTTTCCCACCTGTCTTGACGCCATTAATATACTAAATTTATTATCATCATATAAATCTAATATATCATATTGATAATCTCTTAGATTCATCACTTTAAAAGAACCATCTTCTGTTTTAATGAAACAATAATTATTAGCGAAGTGTCGTATATCTATTTTACATTTTGTATATTCATCTAATTCCATGTCTGTGAAACCAAATGATATACCAGCTTTTCTTAGACCAACTGTTTTTTCCCAAAAAGGTATTTCATAATTAGGTAAAATATAACCATCATTTAGTTTTTTCGCCGCTTCTTCTACCTTTTTAGTAGTCCATACTATTCTTTTCTCTTCTTTCTTCTTTACCATATGGTTATATATTCTTTTTTTAATTTTGCGGAGTTTATATAAACAAATAATCTTTTTTGTTGTATATTTGCTGTTATACTAATCGCAAATAAATACATATGAAATTTAGCTTTAAACAAATCGGAAGAAATATTAATAACTTTTTAGGAGCGTATGATGAAGAAAAATCATCTGATGATGAAAAACTCGTTAAAGAAATTATCGAGAATTCATTAAAATGTCCCGATGTTAAGAAAATTATAGTTCCCGTCACAGGAAGTAATTCACATAATTATCTATTGATTGATGAAAAAAATAAAATATATATTTCAGTGGAAAATAATAATATTGATATGAGTAATCATAATTTTCTATATAAAAAAACATTCAATCTAAATTTCACTGATGAAATAAAAAACATCATTAAACATAAATTAGAAGAAGAAAGAAAAGATTTAAAAGAATCCTTATTTCAAAATGAAATAGGATTATTAACTAAGATAAAAGAAATATACAAATAATAATAATAAATAATGAAATTAATACCAACATATAACGAATGTGTTAGAATGTGTAACACAGTTGATTCTGCATTTTATGAAAATAAATATGTTATAGAAGGGTACGCAGTTTCTTTATTTAATTACAGAATAGCTCAATATAAAGATTTCGCTAAACCATTAGAAGATTCTGATATAACAGGATTTGAATTAAGAGGATTGTGTTTCGTATTCAATCTTGATGGAACTTTGTACAAAAGATTTATCTTATTACAAAAGTTCTTTAACTTAAATCAAACGGAAGATTCTTTATACGATATAGTTAAAGATTATAAAATAAAATACATAAACAACAAAGAAGATGGTTCTATTGGATCTTTTATTGAATTACCTAACGGAAACGTTATAGGTAAATCTAAAATGGGATTCTCTTCTATTCAATCTTTTGGAATAAACAAAGTTTATAAAGAAAACTTAGAAATAAGAAACTTTATCAAATGGACTTTAGAGAAAGATTATGTTGCTATATTTGAATATGTAGCTCCACATAACAGAATTGTATTAAGATATCCTAAAGAAGAATTGATTTTATTGAAAGTTAGAGATAACTCTAATGGAAAATACATAGATTTAAATGATATTAAAGAAGAAATTGGGAACATTCGAATTGCGAAATTTGAAGAACTCAAAACTTTAGATTGTTTAATAGAAGAATACAAAACTTTGGAAAACAAAGAAGGATGTATATTCCACGCTATTAAAGAAAATGGTGAAGATTTTTTCTTTAAAATGAAAACAGATTGGTACTTCCGTTTGCACGGAATATTGACTGATGATTTATATAGAGAACACTTATTAGTTAAATATATTTTAGAAGATACTATTGATGATGTTATATCTCAAATACCAACAAATGAAACTGAGGTTTTAGAAAAAGTTGATAAAATAATTACTGTTGTAAAACATGGAGTTAATTTAAAAGCCAAAGAGATTATGGAATTGTTTGATATATTATTTGAAATGAAAGAAGATGTTAAAGAATTTTCTCTTAAATATAGAAAACACAAAAACTTTGGGTATGTTATGGGAATTTATAATTCTTTAGACTCAGAATATGAAACTAAAACAGAGTTTGAAATGGCAAAACTATATATTTTGGGTAAATGTAAAAAACTTGAAATGTGTAGAGACTGGTTAACTGAGAAAGACGAGTCTATATTTGAATACTTAATAATTAATGATGAAGATGAATGAATAAAATTATACTTTAGTGGTTACTCACAGTGGGTACAGTGATCAAAAACAGTAAGGTAAATTATTGAAGACCTGACGTAGAATGGTTCGAGTCCATTGCCACTAAAGTATTAATTTAAATTAATTTAAAACAATTATATATGGAAAATTTATTAGAAAACATAGGGAAACGTTGTACTAAAAAACCAATCCCTGAAAATCCAAAGAAAATAAGATCCCCCAAACCTTTTAAATCAGGGTTTAAGACTAATACTATAAAAGGTGTTATTGACCATCCTGTTTTACATATTCCAGCATATACATTTGAAGAAGATGAGAGTTATGTTGAATGTCGTAGAGTTAGAGTTATATAATTATTAATATCATGATGTTGTATGAAAATTAAAAAAAACCATGGATAAACCATTAGTAGAAGAACGTAGAGAAAAAAATATTGATCAAGTGTTCCACACTATTGAAATAGATAATAGTGTGTGTAAAAAATTTGACGATATTGGGTGTATGTACGTAAATTATGAATACGGTAGATTATATAGAAGAAATAATATTTTTTATTATATAAATTATACCGATGATCGTATTTATTTATTTGATGAAAATATGGAGCCTATACTCGAAAAAGGTTGGTGGTCAGAACAAGACGACATTTGGTGTGATAATTGCCAAAATTATTTTGAAAAAAATAAAAAAAAATATTATTTAATTTCAGATTTTATGAATGATAAACCAATTTCTAAAATTTTAATGGAAACTACATATAAATAATGTATCTTTGTACTTTATTAACTTAAATTAAATGACCGCTGAAAATAAAACTTACATAACAACCACATTACCATATGCTAACTCCGTAGCACACGTAGGACATGCATTGGAATTTGTCCAAGCAGACTTTTGGAAAAGATACTTACCTAATTCATATCTCAATATTGGATTAGATGAACATGGTAAAAAAATTGAAGATAAAGCATTATCACAAGGGATATCTCCCATTGAATTAGTAAATGATCTTTCAGATAAATGGAAATCATTTTGTGAATTATTCTTAATTAACTATGATAATTTTTATAGAACTTCAGATAAAACTCACCACAATAAAGTTAAAGAAGTGTGGAATAAAATCTTAGATAATAATGAAATTTATCTAAAAGATTATGAAGGATACTATTGTAAAAATTGTGAGGAATTTAAAACACCATCAAATAATATAGATGGGTTTTGTTCTGATCATCCTACCACTAAATTAGAAAAAGTAAATGAAACAAATTATTTCTTTAATTTATCTAAATTCAAAAATTTAAATTCAAACATAGTCTTTCCTATAAATAAAAGAAAAGAACTCCAAAACATTATAGATAACTCTATTGATATTTCGGTATCTAGGGAATCTGTTAATTGGGGAGTATCTGTACCTAATAGTGAACAAACCATCTATGTTTGGTTTGAGGCATTACTTAATTATATCTTTAGTAATAAAGATTGGGATAATACTACTAATATTCAAATATGTGGTCCCGATAATTTAAGGTTTCAAGGGCATTTCTTTCAAGGAATATTAGAATCATTAGGACTTAAACAAACAGATAAATTATTTGTACATGGGACTATTTTAGATAAAAATGGGGATAAGATTAGTAAATCAGTAGGTAATATAATTGATCCAATAGAACAAGTAGAAAAATTTGGTATTAATGCAGTTAGATATTATTTACTTAAAGGTATATCTACTTTCGGTAACTCCAAATGGGATGAAGAAAGAATAGTATCTGAATTTAACTCTGATATATCTGATAATTTAGGTAATCTAATATCACGGGTAACCCATTTATGCAATCTTAATAATATAGTTTTATCATCAAATGACTCTTATACTAAGAAACTTTCAATAAATATTTCGTTTATTCAAGAGAAATTTGGGATTGATAATGATATATCAGACTATTTATCAAGTATATCTCACATATTAAAGGATTGTAATAAATATATAAATGACGAAACCCCTTGGAAATTGGAAGATCCAACAGAAGTTTTGTCTAATCTACACTATGCTATAACTGAGATTACAGAATTATATCGTCCAGTATTTGGTGACGATAAGATAGATTCAGTATTATCATCAATTAAAGAGTATAAAAAGGAGAATTACTTCCCAAAACTATAAAGAACATCATTTATTCAATATATAAACTATAAAAATTGAATAAATAGTGATATGGCAGGCAAAAACCAACAAAAGAAACAAGATCTTGATGATGAATTTGATCAAATAAAACAACAACATTCAGGTAAAATTGATATTAGTAAATATATGGTTGATAGTGATGAAGATATGCCAGGTTTCGGGGAAATTGAACTATATGATTATAAATCTGATATAGATAAATCAAAAGCAACAGGACATAAAATAATAAAGGATCTAGTTGATCTTTATTTAAGTGATGTTCCAGATATTAAAGAACATCCTTATATACAATCTCGTATGGATGAAGATGCTGAATATTATTCTCAGATGAAAGTTATTCAGAAACTTAGTGAGAAATTGTTACTTCAAGAAATGAGACAGATCGATGCTGGTGATGTTTCTCCAAGAATGTATGAGATAACATCTAAACACATAGGAGAGATGAGAGAGAACATTAAAGATGGTCGTAAGGCTCGTTTAGAGATTGAGGATATGTATAAGAAAATGAGATTAGATTTAGGGTTGAATGAAACTGCTAGAAATGATAGCTATAAAATCGAGGATGGTGAAGAAGATGATGTTAAGATTGTGGATACTTCTAAATTAAATGACACTATTGATAACTATCTTAAACAAAGAAAAAGTGATGATAATAATGAAATTAATTAGGATTTATTTATCTTTTTGAATACTTTATTTGTTACAAGTTGTGGTGCGTGTTGTGAAATAAAGTCAATCAATTCTATCATGTTTTTAAAAAACACACTTTCTATTACATGATAATATTCTCTTCCCTTTTTTGATCTGTATGCGATAGAATAGAGTACTGGTTCCATAACTATTTTAAATTCATCATCTATATCTATATCTATTTCTAATATATTAAGATGCCCTAGGTTTTCATTCCCATTTATCCTTGGGCGTTTAGTTAATTTTGAGTATATATTACTTTTATATAAAAAGTGCTTTATAGTATTAGTGTCTTTTTCTATATCTTTACTGAAATTATCTGTTAAATAATTTTCGTTAATCTTTTTAAACACTTTATTTGTAACTATTTCAGGCGCATATTTAGAAATAAATTTAATTACATCCGATAATGTCTTAGCATCTTCGTTCCAATAAGTATCAACATCACCAGGGAAAAATAATAATTCGATTGTATTTTCTTTTTTATTTAATATTCTATTAATAGTTCTGTTCCCTTCGTACTGAAGAGATCTTCTATAAGATATTTGAATTTTTCTGTCTGGAAGTTCTGGGCTATTTATATTTATTAACCAATAATTTTTATCATTACGTTTAGCATCTTTCCAATCTATATTATTTTTATCTAAAAATTTAGTGACAGAATCGTAATTTATCTCTGAATTAACCGATATCTTTTTATTTGTGAATAAGTCAGTGAAAATATTTTCATTCATTTTTTTAAATATTTTATTGTTAATTAGTCCTGGAATGTGTGTAGAAATGAATTCAATAAGTTCCATGAAATTTTTAAGAAATATTTCATCTTTATAAAGTCCAGTGGGTGAATCATTACCTCTATAACTTACTTTAATATAAGGATATTCTCTTGATCCATTTCCATATTTCCCATCTGACATTTCAATAGATATCCATTGATCATAATATATTATTCTTATATTAAAATGATTTTTACCACCAGAACTTACATTAAATTTAACTCCTATTTTATTTAAAAACTCCACCATTAAATTAATTCTTGAATTAAAATTTTTATTAAAGCTATCATTCAAATCTAATTTATTTAAATGGTCTTCATTTAATTTCTTAAATACATTAGTATTAATAGCATCAGACATGTTTTTAGAAATAAATATAATAACATCTTTCAGACATTTAATATTTTTCTCACTTTCGAAAGTGTATTGATGTTTTTGGTGTATTACTATAGGATTTTCTGGTCTTGAAATTTGAGAGCTGCGTTTTATAGGTTTCCATATCTCAATTTCGATAACTTGATCTTTATTATAAGGGTTATATAGACTTAATTTTACATATGCCTCACATTCACCTGATAATTTATATTCTAAGTTGTTTTTCTTTAATAAATCTATAATTAATTTGTAATTCTTCTTGAAATCCCACTGAAGTTTTTTATTTATATCAATTTTTTTATCGTGTTTGAATATATCAAATATTCCTTCATTTAATTTCTTAAACACTTTATTTGTAACTATTTCAGGCGCATATTTAGAAATAAATTTAATTATATCGTTTAAATTAGTTATTTCAGTATTATAATATTCATTTTCATTATTGTATGCAATATCATAAAAATCAGCATCTCCCATATACCCTTTCCATAATTCGATTATAATATCGCTTCCTATAGTTATTTCGATATATTCTCCTAATTCGTTATCTCGAAAAATTTTTTTTAATTCATATTTTAATTTATTTTTCTTTAAAAAGTTCTCAATTAATATAGTACCGTGTCTATAATTTTTAAATTCAGTTGAAAGATCTGATTTATTATATTCCTTTTTAGAAGATTTATCAGGAATATTAAAATTCTCATATGTCTTTAAATTCTTCATATCTATCTATTCAGATTTGTTTAATTTTTTAAATACTTTATTATTTACTAATTCTGGCATATGTTCAGAAATATAATTTATAATATCCATTAAACAATTTACTCGTGTTGCTGATCCTGATACCATTGAATCTATTGGTGGTGATATATCTCTATATCCATTATCTAGTACATATACATAAAATTTGGTACTTAGGAAGGAGTTATTGGATAATATAGATACTGAATATGTTTCATCACCGATTGGGTTAATAATTGTTTTAATTCCACTTTTTTCGAAAAAATTTGATATAGTATCAACAGTTCCTCTATTATCATCGGTAATAAACCTTTTAGTTAAAATTGAATTACTCTCATTTAACTTTCTGAATACCTTATTAGTTACCAATTCAGGCATATTTTCGGAAATAATTTTAATTAAATCAGTTAAAGTGAATTTATCATTTGAGTTTATATGAGTTGCGTCTTGGTATCCATTGCCTTTTGTTATATCTATATAATCATAATATTGAATGGTAATATTTCTATCATTACCTCTTTTATCATACCCTTTTTTATATTCAAAGAATTTGATTGTTATTACTTTATGTTTATTATCGGGAGCTCTTAATGTGTATTTAACTGTACCATCATACCTTTCCGTACCTCTAAACACATGTGTCTCAAATTTAATATTATTTTTATTTAAAAATTCTTCAAGTGATTTTGTAGTTAAATCAGAATTAATTGAAAAAGGCTCCTCTTTCTTTTTGAAAAAACCCTCATTCAATTTCTTAAATACTTTATTATTTACTAATTCAGGCATATTTTCGGAAATAAAATTAATTAAATCATTTATAGTTAAGAATTTTTTTAATGAACTTAAATATGAAGAAGTCTTATTGTTATGAAAAAAGTCTATATGAATTCTTTCATAATCCCCCTCGGGCATTTCAACATCATCTTTCATTTCATATGATCCTCTCATATTACCACCCATGAATAAATAAAAGTTTATATTCATTGCTTTATTATTTTCGGCATCCCGTATCATATATCTTACATAATTATGTGCAGTTCCTCTTTTATTTGCTCTATAGATTCCAAAGTCAATATTATTTTTATTTAAAAATTCTTCGAGTCTAATTGGAGTTAGTCCAGAATTAATAGAAATCCCTTCATTTATTTTTCTAAATATGTTGTTTGTAATAATTTCAGGCATGTATTTAGAAATAAAGTTAATTATATCATTTAAATTATCAACTATATACCCTTCTCCATAGGGAAGATCGGTAAAAGATCTAATTTTATCATAAAAAACAATTTTACATTGCGGTGTGCCCATCACACTGCGTCTATTATAAGGTGTTTTGCTTAATTTAATTTTAATTAAACTACCATCATTATTAGTAATTACATATTCAGCAAATAAAGTGTATATATTAGAATTATAATCAATATTATTTTTATCTAAAAAAGATTTTATTAACTTAATATCAGCTTCATAATCATCCCCAATCGTTATATCCGATTTAACTTTTTTTTTTAATGATCCATCATCAAAAGTTTCAAAAGTCTTTAGGTACTTATTTAATTTCACTTCAGTAGATGTGAAAGGTTTTAAATTATTAGATCCAACAAGATTCAAGAATAATTTACATTTATTATCTTTATCTTCTGTGCCTAATCTTCTTAAAAAACTATTTACCTGAGCGTCTATTTTATTAATTGTAACATAATTTGTATCATAATAATACAATTCATCATAATTTTTATCATCGTCAATAGTATCTCCTAATTCATTATCAGTTATCTCTCTATTTAATAAATTAGATAATATTATATAGCAAATTTTCTTGATATTTTTATCTTTACTTTGAGAAAAATATGATTGATTTAAATAAAATATTTGATTAATTAACAGACCTTCCTCTTTTAGTTTGTCTACTAATTTAGTATAGTATTGACCATATCTCTTTTCAGTTCCTTTAGTAGAGATGAAGAATATATCATCATTTAAATTTTTTAAATGCTCAATAGGAGATAAATCATATTCAACTTTTAAATCCTGTATAGTTTCGGGATCTGTATATTCCCTAAAACTAAAAGATAATTCCTCGGAACTACCCAATGCCTTTACGCTTTTCTTTAATTTCTCAAAAATATCTTTACTAAGCCAATAAGTTCTACCATTAAAAGTCATTGATAATTCATGGACTTTATGGACACCTGTTTTAATTAGATCGTAATCTTCTTTAGGAATTCTTAATAGACATTTATTTGGGTTATTTTTTTCGATAATCCAAACCTGTTGAGGTAATCTAATCAATAGATTGTCTATATTAAATATGTGTGCTTTTGTGTTTTTATCGTACATTACAATATATATATTAAATTATTAGATTAGATATTTAATAATTTAACTTCTAAATACCCCACTTTTATATTCCCTAACAGTTACTTCGTGTTCTTTATTATCAAATCGATCACCCTCATATTCTCTTATTCCATTGTTTGTAACTCCTCCTGATAATTCTTTATCAAAACTTCTACATTTAGGACATACTTTATAAAATTCTGGATAATTTTCAAGGTCTTTTTCTGATACAGTAAAACCACCTTTACACCAAAAATTCTTACAAAATTTGTCTAATATTTTTGGTTTTTCATCATTTAATATTTTTCTTAATCTTTCATGGAAACTCATAATTTATATATAAAAAAAGGGAAGTTCATTAACGAACTTCCCTTTAGTATTTTCCATAATATACAACAATTTGTAATTATTATATTATATTATTTATTATAAGTTTATTTAATTATCCCTTTTTCTAAACAAAATTCATATATAGTAGGTAAATTAAGATGTTTAGTTAGTTGTTCTCTAACTTCTCCTAATGTATTACAATTTTGATTAATTATAATTAATATATCTTCATATTGATCTATAAATAAATCAATAGCTTCATCCCATCTAATATTATATGTTTTATACATACCCCATTCTTTATCTCCACCCGTTAACCAATATAAACAACTTCCATAATTAACGACATTTCTCATCTCATCAGTTATTTCAATGTTCCAAAGTTTTTTAAATTTTTTCATACCTTTAATTTTCATTAAAGCTGATACGGATTCTAAATAATCACATGTGAAAAAATAATTTAAATTATTTGCTTGACTTTCGAAATAATATGTATTATTACTTTCTTTATATACTTGGACATTATTCTTTTCAAGAATTAAGTTATCTTCGTTTAAAATTAATTGTCTATTCTTTCTCATTTTACTAAATTATAATTTTTAATTTATTTTCTCGGTATAGTCTATACCCGAAATCCAATTGCCTTTGAAAGTTCCACCTTCAAAGATTCCATTTTCCCATGTTCCGTGGAATTCGCCATTATTAAAAATACCGTATTCCCATTTCCCATGAAACCATTTCCCGCTCTCCCATACTAGAGTATCGTGTTTAATCTCTAATTCTGCGTTCTCGAATTCAGCATCAATAACCCAATAAAAATTTTGATTTTCTAATCTCTTTTCGATGTCTTTTTGGTTTTTGTAAACCTTGTCACCTATTGTAAGACTTTTATATTTCATATGTTCAAATAATTTATAATTTATATATAAATTATAAATATACATTTTATTCTATTTCAACTTTTTTTTCGTATATTTGTATAAAATAATAAAACACACAAAACACACACTATGAGAGAACTCGTATTATCAAATCTTATTAAATTCATACTTGAAAAGGATATTTCAGGAGAAATCCCATCAAATGTATCTGTATATGATGATTCTGGTAATCATTATGAAGCTATAGTTGATCCTCTCGAATATGATTGGTTTGATGATTATATACATGAGAATAGTGGGTATTGGAAATGGGTAGATATAAGAAACACCTTGAAATTTGACAAAATCACCCAACATTTACTTGAAAGATTTTCTGATGCTATCGATAGAGAGGATTATAGTTCTGCGTCAGTTATGAGAAAAGAAATTTTAAATCAATGGGAATTTTTAAATGAAAAAGATTTTTGGGAAATGGGAAGAGTTCATCTTTTTCATTTAAAATTTGGATTAAAAAGATTTGAATCAGTTAAATATTTATTTAATGATGTGAGAACACTTGAAGAAATATGGGTAAATAAAGGGTTCGAGGAATATGATTATATTTTAAAAGAACTTAATGATATATGGGATACCATTAAAAGATACACATTAACAGAATTAAATTCAAAAATAAACGAAGTTCCTAATTCTCATATACACATATCTGAATTGATTGACAATTGTGTTACATTTTTTGAATTATTTAAAAAAGAAAATAAAAAAGCATAGAAATAATGATCATCAATACAAGTAAAACTTTATCTTACATTTTACGACACAGACCTGATAAATTTAATATTAAGGTAGATAAATATGGTTGGGCGAATGTAGATAATGTATTAAATGAACTAAACATTGATTTAGAACATTTAAATGAAGTAGTCAAGGAAAATGATAAAAAACGATTTAGTTTTAATGAAGATAAAACAATGATCCGAGCAAATCAAGGACATAGTTTTAAAGTAGATTTAGGACTTAAAAAAATTGTTCCTCCATTTATTCTTTATCACGGAACTAAAAAAGATCATGTAGATTCTATTATGAAAAAAGGACTTAGTTCAATGACGAGAAATCATGTACATCTTTCAGAGGATATTGATACCGCCCATATCGTAGCAAGTAGAAGAAAAGGAGAAGATGCTATTTTAGAAATAAAAGCAAGAGAAATGTATAGTGATGGTGTGGATATTTTTTTAAGTGAAAATGGTGTGTATCTTACCAAATTTGTGGATAGTAAATACATAAAATAATAAATTGAAAAAAGGGGAGAAATTAATTTTTCTCCCCTTTTTTATGCCAAATATTTTTAATATATAGTGGTATATGCATATATATGCAATAGACTTAAAAAAGTATCACAATAACAATGAAATACATTTATAACCGAAACCAATATAATAAATATGAGGTAGTTAATGAAGAAATAGATTCAGATAAAATAGATGTTGAATTTGGAGAAACATTAATAGGTGGAACATTACACAGATTATTAGGATTCTTTAGATCCGCAGTAAAAGGTACTGAAATGAAAATTTATGCTAGTCAATTAAATAGTTTATTGGCTGATATAGTTGCGAAAGAAACATCTAAAAAAGTAGAGAAAGAAACAGGTGTTGAGGTAAATCAAGAACAAATGAATGTTATATCTGCATGTTGGATAATAGTATATGCGTATAGTACGTCATTGGATAATATAGAAGATACAGAAGGTGTGAAAATTAAAGAAATGGCTCAATTAGTTATTGATATGGAAGATATTGAAAATCTACCCGAATTATTTGAAGAAGCTAGGCAAAATATTATTGATGCTGCTAATTTATTTGAAAATACAGAAGATGTGGATCATGTTGAAGAGAAAGAAGAAGAAGAAATTGATGTAGAGGATAATGATAATGATCCTGATGATAATGATCCTGATGGGAATCCATTAGAATTAGATGCCCATAAGAAAGAAAAATCATTGGAATTAGATGCGCACGGAAAAGAAAATAATAATAAATCATTAGAATTAGATGCGCACGGAAAAGAAAATAAATCATTAGATGCACATAAAGATGGTGTGTTACAAATAGGACATAATGATGAATTTAGCAAAAGAAAAGATGAAATCACAAGAAAAATAGAAAAATTTAAATATAATATTAAAAGGGCAGAAGAAAATTATAAAAAATGTGATATGGAAAAAAAGGTCACTAAAAATTTGAAAAAACTTATAGATAACATTAATAGTAGAATAAATAGTGTGGTGGGTATTTTTAATGATAAGAAATATTCTGATATTGAAAAATTAGAAAAATGTGAATCCGAAATACCTTTAATAAACACATATATAAAACATTTGGAAAAACTATTTGATAATTGTGGTATTAAAGAATCTAATAATAGTGTTGGTAATATATTTAACATAAAGAATATAAACCTTTTATTATTTAAAGTTAATAAATTATTTGAGAATGATGATACTACTCTACGATTAAATCAAAATAATGATGGTGATGGTGATGATGGTGATGGTGATGATAAAGAGGATGTTATTGATAATAATGATACTACTGAAGGTGGTGGTGTAACTGATGATAAAACTCATGAAGCAAAACCTGTTAATAATAATATCATGGATGAATTGATTAAGTTATTAAATCAAAGTAGGTTGAATAGTTTAATTGAAATGGTAATACAAATGGAAAAAAAGACCAAAATAACAAAAGAAACCATTACAAAATATAATGAAACATCTGAAACTATAAAAATCGAAGAAATTTCGGATGAAGATGGTAAAAAGCTTATTAAAATTCTCACTAGAGCAAAAAATGCTTTATTTCACACTAAACCATATGATGAAATTAGAAAAAATCAAAAGAGATGGTATGATAAATTAGAAAATGGTAGAGCTATTAATAGAAAGGGATATACTAATTGGGTTAAGAAAGTTAATGAAATAGCAGTTTTATATAAATCACAACTACCAGATAAAGTAATTGTATTATTAACAGATAGTTTAGATAAGAAAAATATAGGAAATGATTACGTTACTTTAACTCAGGAATTTTTAGGAATAAATAAAAGGGGTAAAAAACCATCAGAAACAACTTCAAAAGATACGGTAGATTATGTGACGGGGTATGAAATTGGGGATTGGGTTATTTATCAACAAATTACAAAAGATAGCGCAGGTAACATAGTAACCAACAAGGGAGAGGTTAAGAAAAAAAGTGGTGATTATATTGAAGTTGAGACAGAAAAGAATAAAAATGATGGAAAGGGTGAAACTACTAAGATCCATTTACATCAAGTGAAAAATTGGAAAAGTAAGAAATAATAATAACATGTATGTAAAAAGTTTTGAAAGATATATTAAGGAATCATTAATGGATGAAGAATCAGATGGAGAGGTTCTTCAATTCCAATTAAGAGAATTTAATAATAAAAAAGGTAATCTTAAAAATCTTGTTTTAAATAACATAGATAACGATAAGGATATATCTAGAAATTACCAAGATATAGTAGGAGAAAATCCTTTCTTAAATAGTTATGGGAATATGTTAAAAATCCAAAGTACAATTGTTTCAAAAGAAAATAGATTAAAAGAACTTGCCGAAGAAATAAATTCATTACAAAAAGATGTTTCTCTTACAGGAAAATTAGGTGATGAATCTGATAGTGATCAACAGAAAACAAACATTGAAGATCAAATTAAAGATAAGAATAAAGATGTTAAGAGTGAAGAAGATCAAATTAAAGAACTACAAGAAAAAATACGTTTAATGGAGGAAGGTCTTAAGGAATTTATTAAAGAAAAAACACAAGATCTTAAAGGTATTCAAAAAAATGTAATTATATAAATATAATGAAACATTTAAAATTATACGAAGAGCATAATTTACCAAACCTACCAGGTATACCAAGAGAATTTCCAAATGATGTGGATAAAACAGTTGATATAATTGATTTTATATTAGATAAATTTAACATTGAAGTTGATAAACAACATTATTGGGAAATTCAATATTTAGGAGATCTTGATATGGACTCACATACAGAATGGATATATCATTTAAAAAGAGAAGGAATATTAAAATCAACATTAACACTTAGAAAAGATAATTATTGTATAGATTTAATTATCCATAGTGAGCAATCTGTGAGTGGGTTTTTCTTATTAGAAACCCCATATGATTTAATTAACTATTTAATTAAAATAGAACTTATAAATAATGATAAACTATTTAAGAAGATTAATGAATCTAATATAGATCCAGATGAAATGCCATATAATAAAGATGAATGTATTGAATATATTAAAAGTGTTTTAGATGCTCCCAAAGTCAAATATAACTTAATTTTTGGGTATAACCAATTACCTGTTTTTGAATTAGATGATGTAGAATTTTCAATTATAATTGAAAATTTTGTTGATGAAAATGATGGTGAATTTGTTTATTTAGTATTTATAAGAGATGATAATACATTGAAGAGAGAGTATTATTCTTCTAAGAAAGAATTTTTATATGATTTATTATTATTGTATAATATTGATATGGATAAAATTGCTAAAAAAATAAATGAGGGGAATATAGTATTAAAAGATATCAAAGAAGATAATTTATTACCCAATACAAGAGAGGAAGTTTTTAAATACATAACCGATACATTAGATGGGTTTAAAGTAGAGTATGAGAAAAGATTAGAAAATTCACTTAATATTCCAACTTTCAAGCATAAACCAGAGATGAAGATTTTTATAAAAGATAAAGATTTCAAAATGGATACAGATGAGGTAATGAGTGGAGTAAATGGAGAAGATAAATCATATTTTTTTATTAGATATTCTACTCCGATGTATTCAGGATTTACATATACTAAGCAAGGATTTTTAGATGCGTTACTCAAATTATATAATATTGATATGGATAAGATGGCTAAAAAATTGAATGAGGCTTCTTTAATACCAGATGATAAATTGAATTGGAATTTTACTCATTTTGAACAAGAAGATACTGTTTATTCTATTGAGGAACTATTGAAAGGGTTTAGAATAAAATATCGTAAAAGAAGATTATTTGATAAAATTGATCCATATGGGTGGAAGTCAATACAAAATCGAGGTCGTCCTATAAGAAGAGAACATTATGCTACTGTTTTTGATTTTGAATATAATAATGAGAGTGTTAGGGTGACGGTTGATTTTAATAAAGAATATGTTAATGTATTTAAAATAGATGATTTACCTACTATAGTTGAGAACATGAATGAGTTAAAAGATGCAATATTATCATTAGCTCAGAATGACGTTGATAAGATGTTTAGAAAAATTAATGAATCTTGGGGTTGGAATAGTATGTACTTTAAAAGAACGAATGTTACTGATCCTATTAAAGAATTATTAAAAAAATATAAAATACCATATAATATAAGAAAAATATATGATGGTGAATCTAAATATTCTCATCATATTATTACTTTTTTCGAATTTAATTATAAGGATAAAAAAATAGTAATATCAGTCAATTTTCGTGAACAAATAATAAATTTCGTTGAAAAGGGACTTCGGTTTGGGAGAGTTAAAATTGATGATATAGGTGATTTAAATGATGAATTATTAAAATTAGCACAAGATGATGTTGATAAAGCATTTAAGAAAATAAATGAATCTTCTATTACCGATCAAGATGAAGAATGGAAATGGAATTTCACTAATTTTGATCCAGATGATATAGAAGTCTATATCGAAGAACTTTTGAATAAATATAGAATACCATTTAGATACCAGCAAATATCACATGATAATAGAGAGATTCATCTTTTTGTTTTTAAGTATAAAGGTAAATCAGTGACAATTTCTGTTAATCATAATGGACCAATAGTAAAATATGCTTTATTAACTCCTACTTCTAATGTAGAGAGTAGATCTAATTCACTTATTTTAGATAATATGGAACACTTAACCAAAGAGATATTAAAATTAGTTCAAGATGATGTTAATAACGCATTTAAGAACATAAATAAATAGATATATTAATATATACAATATGAAAAGATTACATACATATAAATCATTTAAAATTCTTAATGAGGAACTAACAGAGGAGAATATAGAAAAAGATCCCAATACTAATCATGAAGAAAAAGAGAATCAAATGATTAAATTAAATATTGATCAATATAATAAATACAAATCCAAAAAGGGAGTATTTGATAATATGTTTGGTAATTTAGAAGAAGAAATAGATGTTACTACTTTAAATAAACTAATAGACGAAAATCCATTCTCAAAACAATATACACAATTACTTTATAAAAAACGTGATAAGATTACCGTTGAAGAGCTTATTAAACAAAAAGAAGAAAAAGTTAAAGAATTGAAGCAACGAATGAATGATTCCTCTACTGATAATACAGATACAGATTCTATTAATAATGATAGTGATTATAATAGTGAAAATGTTTTTGAAGATATTGACAGTAATAATAATGACGAAAATACAGATTCAGATATAGATCCAAAACAAGAAATTATTGATCTTGAAAAAGAAATTAGTGAATTGAAAAAGAGAATTTCAAATAATGATGTGGATGAATTATTAAAAAAATGGGACTCTCACTTACTTAAAACTATAAGAGATTTAAAAAGTGGAGAGCCCGTATTAACAAGTAATTTATCTCATCTAAGATAATATTACCAAAATCTATTTTCATCATCCATTATACAATCTACCATTTCACTTAATTCAATTTCATCTTGTGATATCTCTCCTTCATGAACCATCACCCAAATATAATCACTTTTGGGATCATTGAATTGTGTGATATTATATTTAAATACCTTTCTCTCTTTGATCGTGGATATTAAATCTTGTTGATTTCTAATTTGTCCATCTCTTTGACATAGACCAAACATACCGATTATATTTTCATGTTCCATTAGTAAAAACTATATTTTTCTTTTTTATCTTTATTATTAGATGTCTTAATACAATATTTAGAAAAGGGCACTAATTCAATTGTATCTTCTTTCTCAATTACACTAAAGTCCATAGAACCATCAATTAAATCGGTATTTCGTATTCTGACCATATAATCCAATCCCGTTAATACTTGATAATATAGGTTGTTTTCATCTAAAATTAGATGTTTTTTGGGTAATAAAGGTAATTTTCCGTTGTTTTCTTCACTAAAATATACATCTTCTATTAGTGATTGGAGTTCTATTGTTTTATTGTATTCAAATTTAATATTTTTCATGTTTTTTAACTTTAGTTATTATTTAATTATATTTAGTAGTTATTCGTAAAGTTTCATATCTATATCAGAATCATCTCTTAAAATTTCATCAATTAATTTATCTCTCATTATAGATTTAATTTGTATTGTATCAGAAAATAATTTCTTCAATCCTCTTCCTCTAACATAATCAGATAAATAAATATCTAATGATCCACTATCTTCGGTAAAAAAAGAACCCATTTGTACCATCCCACTCTTAGAATTATATTGACTTAAATGGTCATTGATTATTGATATTAATTTATCAACATCTACATCTCTCATTTCATAGTTAATTTCTATAATCTTATATACCTCTTTTAGAATAGTATGGAAATATCGGAATTTTGTGCCTGTGTCAAACATCATAGGCTATATATTCTTATAATATTTCTTCTATGTGTCTAACTCTTATTTCGTTTATATCCTCTCCTATGAAATTCACATTAATATCTTCCCATCCTTTTTTGGTTAGCATCTTTGGATCAACGTCTTCTAGTAAATCTAATACTACAATTTCATCTTTATTCCACATCTGTTCTAATGATTTATCGTTCCATCCATTTGAATCAATTAAGTTATTTACTCCAAATACATATCCAGTTTTCTTATTGAATATTAAATATTCATAACTACTAAAATTATCTCTTATATGATTCATTAAGTCTAATTGAAAATCACCATTTTCTTGATCATCTATTATATCACTATTTAAAAAGGTATCATAGCTCATTATTTCCCAATAATTATCTATTTCTTTTATATGATTAAAAATATTATCTGATGATTCAATGTATAATTCTAATTTGTTATTATTATCTTTTTTTATTTTTATTTTTCCTTTTTCATAGGTGGTTATCATTATGTTATTTTCGTTAGAGTGAGACTGATCCCAATCCTCTAAATGAATGTCTGGTATTAATTTCATATATAAATTTCATATATTATTTTTTGTATATTAATTATGTTTTATATTGATTTTAAATAAAAGGTTTATGTAGGAATTATGTGTAATCTATTATTAATACGTAAGTATTTGAACTATCTTTAATTACATCTTCAAATAAATTCTCAATCTCTTAATAGAATTTTCAAATTGAGATGTCTGTAATGTAATAAGGTTATTTAGTATATTTTTTATCTCTTCTGGTGTTTTTGATTTAATACTATTTACTATTGATTTATTGGATATCCAAGGTAATTCATAAATGTGATTCCATTCACTCATCTCTTTAGCACCTGATAGATATAAATTTAAATCAGTTTGGTATAGAAAATGTAAATTAGGTAAATTACTAGTTGCGTAATTGTATATATCATTAAACCTTGATCTAAATATATCTAGATCATTCATATATTCTATATCAATAGGATTATTTTTAAAATATTTTTTTAGAACACTTTCCCACTCTGTTATAGTTGAGGTAAATTTAGATAATTTATCTGCATTTGGAAATATACGGTTTGAATTGGCGGTTTTCCGTAAGAAATATTTTCCTGCTATATCAGTTGTTTTTTCATTAGATATTAAATAAAATACCTTATCAGTTATAATTTCTTCGGAAAGTTCTATTTTTTTAGATTTGGTGCTAGGTAACCCAACTCTATTTAATTTAGTAGTACCCTCAAAATCTAAAGTAGTATGATTATAAACACTATTTAATAGTTTATCTATCTCATTATCTGGGAACATGTTAGATAGTTTTATAAATCTAGGTAATAAAGTATTAATATAATTAACGGTTTTTTCATTTCCATCAACATTAAAGACATACTTATTTTTAATGTATTCATCTTTCCTTTTGGATAAATTATCACTATGGTCTTTATATGTCATTAAAGCGGTAGATCCCTTCTTATTTTGTTCTCTCTTAGTTTTTATAGTTCTACGTGAGTTCTTCTTAGTTTCTTTTTTATCTAATATAAATAAGAAATCGGTATTTGCTATTATTTTTTTAATTGTTGGTAATGCTTTATCATCAGGATGTAGATCATATGACATACTAACGGCTTTTCTTGGGTTTCCAGATATAACATCAGGTGATAATTTATTATCCAAGAATTTAATTTTTTTAACAGTATTATACCCCCATGAATTTTTAGTTAAACTATAATCTACAACGTATTTAATACCTTCAGTATTATTAACACATATTACAATTTTAGAATCTCCCACGTTTGCATCTTTTAAAATTTGATTAAAATTTATACTTGATGTATATTTTATATCCCCATCTTCAATGTTTTTAAGATCAACATTATTTGCTAATAATAATTCAAAAAATTTATTAATTTTATTTTTATCTTTAAAAGAAGAATATAATGTACTGAATAATTTACTATTTAATGATTCAAACATTTTACTAAATAAATCTCCTTGTACTTTATTTATCTTAACATCATTATCTTCTAATTCTTTTCTAGTACTATCAGATAAATTATATAAAAATTCACTTGTTACTTCTAATTCTTCTAGATTATCTAAATTATATACTAATAAATTATCAGGATCTAATCCAGAAAATTTAAGTGTTAATTTTTTAGAACTAGGTAGTTTTGTATTAACACTAGTTAATTTAGATTTATTTAATGTCAGTGTATCTAATGTAAAATTTATTTTACTAAACACATTTGGAATTGTACATTTATTAAACACAACATGTTTTATATCATGTTTATTTATTAATTCCATTATATTTTTACTATTCTTAAATTCGCCTATAACAATCTTAGACGCTTCTACATCTGGAATATCATCTTCATTTTTATTAAGAATAATTAATTTATTACATTTCAATTTTTTATTATCTGTTTGTTTGGATAATTGATTACTAAGGAATTTAACAGTTCTATCATCTACTGATAATGTATTGACAATCATCCTTCCATAATCTATTGTAATATTTTTATAACTATCCTTTAAATTTAAATTAAAAGTAAAAGTTTTCCTATCTAAACTATGAGTATAGACCAATTTTGATAATAAAGAATCTTTTCCACCTATTGATAAATCAGATTGTGTTTGATTTTCACTTAAATCTAAATTTATTATTTCTGGTATTATATTCCTCTCACGTAATTGAGTCACCTTTCTTAAATCAATACCAGTTAAACATCTTATATAAAAATCTGCTTTACTCATAACACTTAAATTATTAAATTCATTATGTTTTACTAAAACCAAATAGATATCACTTACAACATTACTATAAACCCTATTTTCCCGACTATTTCCAATTGTGTTATTATAATAATGTAATAATTCATCTAAGTTCATATCTAATGATAATTTCTTAATTTTATTATGCATAGTCTTGAATCCACGAATTTCAGATATTTGTGTGTAGTTTTTATTACTACTAAACATTAATGTATATAAACCAAATAGCCCTTGGAAGTCATTTATAGTTTCTTTCTTAGAAGTTTTATATTCGTCATCGAATATTTTAATAACCGCTTTTAGATCAATTTTATTACCATTAAACATAGCTGATAATAATTGCACTCTTGCTGGTCTATTAGTTAAACGTGAGAATATAGTATCATATAAACTTTGTTTACATTCCCCATTTCTTATTAAATCCCGAATATGCCTATTACAAGAAAAATGTCTATCATTTTTTAAATGAGAGGTATATTCCCCACCATTTGTGGTAATAGTTGTTCCCATTGTGGAATATATATCAGTTGGACTTTTATTAGTATCCCATAAAAATAATTGTTGATTGTTTCTTGAATATTGATGGTAATAATTAGACTGTCTTGATATACACCAACTAGATGATCCTAAAAATTTAGAAGAGTCAAATGTGAATATTTGAGATAATACAAATCCATCTTCATTATAAAGTACAACTGCTCCTGGCGTGGATTCAATCTTATCAATAATAGACTGTGGGCTAAATCCACCTACTGCGTTTCTTACTAATATTTCAAATGCGTTTAATACATCAAGTGCATTTCCAAACCCAGCGGATTTTTTAGTTATGAACTCCAATTGAACCTTCCAATTTTTTAAATTTTTAAGAGATGATATACCATTCGCAATACGATCTAAATATTTAGTTTTTAAATCATTTCTAACCTTTGAATGTTGTAAATCATTTATAAACAATAAAGTTTCATGTTTTATCTCAATTAAGCTTAATCGATCTTCAATATATTCTAATCCACTTGTTTTAAATGCCGTAGTTAATAATGTTTGTATATTAACTTTATCTCGCTTTAAATCATTTCTATATTTAGATATCTTATCTAATATTTGCTTAATTTTAACAATACTAATATTTTTTCCAAAGTGTAATTTAGTTAATATTCCTAGAAGAGCTGGTGTTGGTTGCGCGAGTTCCCTTACTTTTAAGTAATTTTTATCTTGATTATCTTTATCGACCTTTTTTAAAAAACTTTCAGCTTCTTGACGGGTTTCATATATCATATAATTGTCAATAATATTATTATCCATCTAATTACTTTAGTTTAATTTTTATCCATACCCAAAATTTATTTGGGCTAATATTAAAGACAATATCTTTCCCCCAATTTTGTGTTAATACCCATTCTTTGAATGTCGCTTTTATTTCTTTATAACTATTATTAGTTATAGTTCCACTATCCCATTTACCTGTGCCTTCATATCCTTGTACTAATGTATTATTTTCAATATAAGGATTGGTTTTTTCATTATAATATCCAGGACTAAAATTAGTTAAACTTCCTTTTATTTTCATTAACTTTCTAAGTTCTTTGATATCTATGTGCTCAATTTGAGATTGTAAAGACTTTAATGGCTTAGAATTCTTTATTTTTAATTTATCCCAATTTTTCTTAGATAGAGTATATTCCCCAATAGCAATTCTTTTCTCATCTTTAATGATACCATACTCTAACATTAATTTATTACTATATTTAGTTCCGAAATAAATTCGCAAAGAATCATTTGATTCGGATAATAAATCCGAAATTGGTCCCATTGATTTAAATCTTTTGAATATTTTTAATAACCTTTCCACATTTAATTTTTCAGTTATAAATATAAGGAAGAAATCGTTTGGGCAATTTTCTCTGTTAATCTCTATGTTAGGTAAATTAAGCGCAGATACTACCTTTAAAAAACTATTAAATCCTATTTGACCTAATAAAGATATGTTTTTTGTTTCTTCTAAATCAAATTTAACTCTTTCTGTTATTTGAAATTCATCTTGTAATTTCTTTACTAATAACATTTGATCATAAGGATTCATTAGGTTTACTGAATTAGATATTCTAATATCAGTAGATATATTCTTTTCTTTCTTATTATCTTTAGTTTCTCTGAAGTGATCTACAATCATATCTCTTGATATTATTTCATCAGGAGAATTTTGAATATCACTCTCTTCTATATTATGACTAACAGTGTATTTTCTACCGTGTTTATCAATAATTTTAACAGGAGTTAAAAACCCTCTGTGCCAATACTCTAATAAGATATAATCATCTACCTTATATGACTTTGAGTTATATTTTTTAGTAGGAACTTTAAGATGCTCTCCTAAGATAGAAGAGAATTTTTTCTTATCATCTATTATATTATAAAGGTGTTCCACGTATTCCCCTAAAGAATCATGTTTCTTCTTTAAATCAGAATATTTATTTTCGTTAATTGTATTTCTAAACGTATTAAATTGAGCAATCATAGACTATATATTAAAAATTTTTATTATATTTGTATAAATTATAAAATAAATATGCCTAATACAGTTGATGAAATCCAAGAGAAAATGAACGAATGTTATACAGAAATACGGGATAAAGAAAATGCCGTTTGTAATCTAAGAAATAACTTAAAACAATTGAAAAAAGATAAAGAATTTGCTATTTTCAATATGGTATTAGATTACATTGAGATAGGTGATGAAATTGAATTTACTAATGGTTGGGCTAGAGGTGGGTTGTGTAGAGGTGATAAAGTTCAAGTTATAAAAAAGAATAAAAAATCCGTATCAGTTAAATATTTATATAGAGAACGAAATTGGTATTCTGATAAAATAGGAGATACCAAACGTATCGTATCTGGTATATTTGGTGAATATGTTTATAACCATACTGACCACATTAAAACAATGATTGAAAGAGATCAAACTCTAAAAGCTTTGTTGGGTGAAGATTCTTGGGCACGGGATATCTAAATGGATCATCATTTTTCTTCGTCTATTCTTTCCACACCTTCAGCATCATTCTTTTCTTTCCACTGATCCCATTTTAATATATCAGAAGATGTTGATCGTATTTTAGATTGAACTTCTTTAGATTTTAAATCTTTATCAATATCAGTAACATCTATTGATTTTTTCAATTTAAATATAGCACCATTTACTTTATTCTGAATTTTAGAGAAAGATTTAGATAAATATTTTCTTACCTTTGAGAATGAGAAATTTTTTAATTCTTTAATAAATAGAACTATAAGTTCTCTTAAAGTTATTCCAGCAGTTCCAATAGCAAGTGTAGTTAATTTCATAAATCCATCTTCTCCCATAGCACTTACAATTGAATTTAAATCAATCTTAGTTGATGCTAATATAGTCGCCATTGTCAATGCAAAGGGTACAAACAGTACAGTATAATTAAATAAACCTACGATGTCATATGATATTTTACCGACCTTAGAAGCTATGTAATTAAAGATATCTTTCATATTTTTAATGAAAATTGTTAGGTTCTCTAATAGTCCATAAACATTTCTTAATCTTAATTCACTGAACAGTTTTCTATATGTTTCTTTAGGATTATCAAATGCAATTGCTAATGCACATATTCCTAAATACACAACAGTAGATCTATCTAAATGGATATTATCTATACCTGAATTAATTATAAAACTTTCTACAATAGGGAAAAATGCTGTTATTGATGTACCAAATGTTAAAATAAATTTGAAATCTAATCCAAGTTCTTTGAAGATTTTAGTTTTAGTATCTAAATCTAATGAATGAAATTCATCTTCTGTATATTGCTTTTCTAACTTATCTTTATTTTCTTGGTATAATACATCATTTGATATTTTATTATAATCTGTTTGATCATTAATAGATTCAAAAAGTCTGTCCATGGAAATTTATATTGTTATTTTAAGTATATATTAAATAATTTAAGTATATTTGAGAAATATATATTATTTGGAAAAACTTTATGTTATCTTTATTATATATACATATACAATACAAACAAATGGGGGTAACTGACATAGATCACTACTGATTTTTGGATGTAAGCAAGTATCGGATTGTCTATTAAAGTGTCCGATTAACAAATTAATAGGTATATTTTTAAACGACAATGATAAAATTGACGTATTAGAAGCTATGACTTCATTATCTAACGGTAATGTAATGAAAGAAGAAGGACTTTTAGTAGCTGTCTAACGACAAACCTCAAAACTGAACTCTAACAGTAAATAGGAGAAACTGATTGGTTGTTTTCGTAATAACAGTTAAAAAAGAAACAAACTAAGATGTCTATATCTAAAAAATAGAATAAACTTGTAGAAAGCGTTTTTGAACGTAGATGAGACTTGGGTTTGAGTCCCAATACCTCCACCAAATCAACCTTAGATAATTATCTAAGGTTTTTTTAGTTTATATTAATTATTAATGTTATATTTGTATCTAATAACAATAATAATTAATTAAAAATATAAATAACTATGGGATATGGAATGTTTTCTAAGAATGGTGATAAAGCCGCACAATCAGTGGTTAATAAAATATTAAAATTACCTTTATCTACTACTAATAAAGAGTTATATAAAGTTTTAACTACCGAAATGAATAAAGTAGCCGATGATAAAGGACATGAGGAAATATGGGACACCGAGTGTAGAGAACAGATTATATCTACCATAGAAGATAAAACTAAAAGAAATTTAACAATCTACTTCTAATAATAAAAAATAATAAAAAATATAACTATGATAACAGATAACGCCACTTTCATCATTTTACTCATTTTAACTTCAATCGCTCTTGTTATATTACTATATGGAGTATTAACAAAAAGTGAGAACCATAATATATCTGGAATTTTTTGTCTGGTCATTATAGGATTAATGGGGTGGGGACTTGTTGGTACTACAATAACTGTTGAAACAAGAGAATATACATTCTCACCTGATGAATTAACTATTAATAGAACAGACTCAAATGTTATTATTGAATCTCCAGTTGGGTTGTTAGTATATAATAAAAAAATAGATTTTGATAATATTAATGATAAGACAAAGTTCGTATTAAGTACTGAATATAATATATATAACTCCTACAATGGTAAAAGAGTTTATTATATAAATCCTAAAACTTTAAATAAAGAAAAAGCATTTATTAGATAATAATAATAATAAAAAATTAAGCATAAAAAAACCCTCTTTATATAAGAGGGTTTTTCTTTGGTTCAAACTTCTATTCAAAAGATTAAGCTAAGATATTATTAGTATCTACAACTCTTACAGTTAAA